>JAEEGK010007452.1_pt1 | contig 26097 bp, 21 predicted proteins | sample 8958771 | NCBI WGS metagenome assembly JAEEGK01 (sample SAMN16246547, study PRJNA631951) | gut metagenome | biome: gut microbiome; feature: rumen; material: SC-attached | host: Bos | place: Iran: Karaj | collected 2018-10 | reverse complement strand
TGGCCGCATCCATCGGCAAGCAGCCCGTCGAGGTGAAGGAAGCCCCCGGTTTCGTGGTGAACCGTATCCTCATCCCGATGATCAACGAGGCGGTCGGCATCCTGGCCGACGGCATCGCTACCGCCGAGGACATCGACAAATGCATGATGCTCGGTGCCAACCACCCGATGGGTCCCCTGGCACTGGCCGACCTCATCGGCAACGACGTGAACCTTGCCATCATGGAGGTGCTCTACAAAGAGTTCGGCGATCCCAAGTATCGCCCGCACCCGCTGCTCCGCAAGATGGTCCGCGCCGGCCTGCTCGGCCGCAAGACCGGAGAAGGTTTCTACAAGTATTAACAGAAGAACTCCGAACAAACTATGAATTTCAATCTGACAAAAACGCAGGAACTGTTCCGCCAGATGATCCGCGAGTTCGCCGAGAAGGAGGTCAAACCGCTGGCCGCCGAGATCGACGAGCAGGAACGCTTCCCTCAGGAGACCGTCGACAAGATGGCGAAGCTGGGCATCTTCGGCATCCCCGTCCCCAAGCAGTACGGTGGCGCCGGTGGCGACAACATCATGTATTCCATTGCAGTCGAGGAGCTTTCGCGCTGCTGCGCCACGACAGGTGTCGTGGTCTCGGCCCACACCTCGCTCTGCATGTCTCCGATCCTCCAGTTCGGTACGGAGGAGCAGAAGATGAAATATGTCCCCAAGCTCGCTTCCGGTGAGTGGATCGGCGCCTTCGGCCTGACCGAGCCCAACGCCGGTACCGATGCGGCCGGCCAGCAGACGACGGCTGTCCTCGACGGGGAAGAGTGGGTGATCAACGGCAACAAGATCTTCATTACCAACGCCGGACACGCCAATGTGTATATCGTCATCGCCATGACCGACAAGTCGCTGGGCACGAAAGGCATCTCGGCCTTCATCGTCGAGGCCACGACGCCCGGTTTCTCCATCGGCAAGAAAGAGCTGAAGATGGGTATCCGCGGAAGCGCCACGGCCGAGCTGATCTTCAACAACGTCCGCATCCCGAAAGCCAACCTGCTCGGCAAGGTGGGCGAGGGCTTCAAGATCGCGATGATGACGCTTGACGGTGGCCGTATCGGCATTGCCTCGCAGGCGCTCGGTATCGCGCAGGGCGCGCTCGACGAAACTGTCAAGTACACGAAGGAGCGCAAACAGTTCGGCAAGAAGATCGCCCAGTTCCAGAACACGCAGTTCCAGATGGCCGACCTCAAGACCAAGATCGAGGCTGCCCGCCTGCTGGTGCGCAGCGCGGCCTTCCGGGAGGACGAGCACAATGTCAACCCGCGCGTGAACTACTCGGCCGACGCCGCCATGGCGAAACTGTTCGCTGCAGAGACCGCGATGGAAGTGACGACCAAGTGCGTCCAGTATCACGGCGGTTACGGCTATACCCGTGAGTATCCGGTCGAGCGCATGATGCGCGACGCCAAGATCACGGAAATCTATGAAGGTACCTCCGAGGTCCAGCGCATGGTCATCGCAGGTAAATTGTTCGGTAAAATCAAGTAGGAGGGCCCCCAGATGAAAATTTTAGTCTGTATCAAGCAAGTTCCCGATACCACCGAGATCAAGATCGATCCGGTAACCAAGACCCTGGTCCGCGAAGGCGTTCCCGCCATCATGAACCCGGACGACAAAGGCGGTCTTGAATTCGCCCTGCAGCTCAAGGACAAGTTCGGCGCTGAAGTGACGGTCGTCACGATGGGTATCCCCGCCGCCGAGATCATCCTCCGCGAGGCCTTCGCCATGGGCGCCGACCGCGCCATCCTGCTGACCGACCGCAAGCTGGGCGGCGCCGACACGCTGGCAACCTCCAAGGCGCTGGCCGGTGTGGCCCGCAAGCTCGACTGGGACCTGATCATCGCCGGCCGCCAGGCCATCGACGGTGACACCGCGCAGGTGGGACCGGAGATTTCCGAGCATCTGGGCATTCCGCAGATTTCCTATGTTGCCGGCCTGGAATACGATCCGGACACGAAGAAATTCACGGTGACCAAGGAGACGGAAGACGGCTGCCAGATCCTGGAATTCCAGGGCAAGGCCCTGCTGACCTGCCTGGCTTCCGCCGTGAAACCGCGCTATATGAGCGTAGGCGGTATCGTGGATGCCTACGGCAAGGAAGTCGAGGTCTGGGGTGCCGACCGCATTGACGTGCCTGAGACCGAACTCGGCCTGAAAGGCTCGCCGACCAAGGTGGTCAAGTCGTTCACCAAGGAACTCAAGGAGCCCGGCCAGATCCACGAAGTGGATGCCGAACAGGCCGTGGAACTGATCGTTGCCAAACTGAAGGAAAAACACATTATCTAACCGTCTAAAACTGTATTGCTATGGATTTTTCTGACTATAAAGACATCTATGTATTTGCAGAGCAGCGTGACGGTGAGATCCAGCCGGTAGCCCTGGAGCTGATCGGCAAGGCCCGTGACCTCTCGCAGGTAACCAACGAGAAAGTGGTCGCCATCCTGGCCGGCTGCGGCATCGCCGACAAGGCGCAGACGCTGGTGGCCTACGGTGCTGACAAGGTGATCGTCATCGACGATCCCGTGCTCAAGGACTATGTGACCGAGCAGTATACGCAGGCTGTTTTCCAGGCCGTCAACGAATTCAAGCCGTCGATTCTGATGTACGGTGCCACGACCATCGGCCGTGACCTCGCTCCGCGCATCGCCGCCCGTCTGGGCACCGGCCTGACGGCCGACTGCACCAAGCTGACCATCAACGAAGAGACTCACGAGTTCGAGATGACGCGTCCGGCCTTCGGCGGCAACCTGATGGCGACCATCAAGTGCCCCGAGCACCGTCCGCAGATGTCGACCGTGCGTCCCGGCGTGATGCCGAAAGCGACGCCCGACTTCAACCGCAAGGGCGAGATCGTGAATTTCCAGCCGAAGTTCGACGCGAGCAAGTTCGTGGTGAAACTGGTCAAGACCGTGAAGGCGCAGAAGACTGCCGTCGATATCTCCGACGCGAAGATCCTGGTCTCCGGCGGCCGCGGTGTCGGCTGCAAGGAAGGCTTCGACATGCTGCAGGGACTGGCTACGGTCCTGGGCGGTGAAGTGTCCTCGTCGCGTGCCATGGTCGACGCCGGCGTCATGCCGCACGAACGCCAGGTCGGACAGACCGGCAAGACGGTCCGTCCCGCCGTGTATTTCGCCCTCGGCATCTCCGGCGCCATCCAGCACCTGGCCGGCATGGAGGAATCCGAGACCATCATCGCGGTCAACAAAGACAAGTTCGCGCCGATTTTCAGCGTGGCTGACCTGGGCATCGTCTGCGACCTCAACAAGGTCGTGCCGCTGCTCACCGAACGCCTCAAGAAGGAGCTGGCCCAATAAATGGTCTTTGCCGACCTTTTCTTTCTCTATGCCTTTCTGCCCGCTTTCGCGATCTGCTATCTGCTCGCGGGGCTGGCGAAAGGCATTGGAGTGAAGAATGTGGTACTGGTCGTCTTCTCGCTCATCTTCTATGCGTGGGGCGAACCGGTGTACGTTTTCCTGCTGGTACTCTGCGCCCTGCTCAACTGGCTCGTCGGCCTGGGGGTAGGGCGCCGGGGACGCGGGAAGACGTTCTGGCTTATTGTCGGCCTGGTCGTCAACCTGGCCATCCTGGGCACCTTCAAGTACCTGGGCTTTTTCGCTGATCTGCTGGGCCGTATCGGGGTGTCCGTCTCCGTTCCGGAGATCGCCCTGCCCATCGGTATCAGTTTCTACACTTTCCAGTCCATTTCTTATCTGGTGGACGTGTACCGGGGCGAGAGTCCGGCGCAAAAGCGTTTCTGGGACCTGCTGCTCTATATCGCGATGTTCCCGCAGCTGATTGCGGGCCCTATCGTCCGTTATGGCACCATTGCCAAAGAAATCCACCGTCGCAAGGTCACGATCGACGACCTGGCCGACGGCAGTTTCCGTTTCCTGGTGGGTCTGGGCAAGAAAGTGATCCTGGCCAACCAGCTTTCCGAAGTCTCCGACCAGTTCCTGGCCGGATCGCTCACCGGCCTGACGACGGCCGGCGCCTGGGTGGGGCTGCTGGCCTTCTCCCTGCAGATCTATTTCGATTTCTCCGGTTATTCGGACATGGCCATCGGCATCGGCCGCTGCATGGGCTTCCATTTTCGCGAGAACTTCGACCATCCGTACTGCTGCAATTCCATCACGGATTTCTGGCGGCGTTGGCATATCTCCCTGGGCAGTTTCTTCCGCGACTATCTCTACATCCCCATGGGCGGCAACCGGAAGCACCAGGCGCTCAACATCCTGGTGGTCTGGTTCCTGACGGGCATGTGGCACGGCGCCAGCTGGAACTTCATCCTCTGGGGCGTGTATTTCGGCCTGATCGTAGCCCTGGAGAAATATACCATCCTGCGCTGGAAAGTGCCTGCCTGGCTGCTGCATGTCTACAGCCTGATACTCGTTGTACTGGGGTGGGGTGTCTTCTATTGCGTGGATTTCGGGCAGATGACGGCCTTTTTCCCTGTGCTTTTCGGCAAGGCGGAAGCCTTTACCGACTTCACGGTCCGCAGCGCCATCCTGTCTCGTTTCTGGCTCTGGATCGCAGCCATCGTCTGCTGCCTGCCGCTGGGACGCTGGCTGGAACGCCTGATCGGCACCCGCCGTGCCTTCGGCCGGAATGTGCTCATGCTCTCGAAACTGGCAGTGGCGCTCGTCCTGCTGGCCGTCAGTACGGCCCTGCTGGTCGGTGCCACCAACAATCCTTTCATTTACACGCGCTTCTGACATGAAAGGAAATTACTTTTACGTAGCTGTCGTCGCACTGGCCTGGATGGCCCTGACCGCCGGATTCAATTTCCTGCCGCGCAGCCGTGTCTCCCTGCTGGAGAAGCGCGACCTGCAGCATTTCCCGGCCTTCACGGCCGATTCGCTGGCCGACGGCTCCTATACCGCAGCCATCTCGTCCTGGTACAGCGACACGGAACCGTACCGCGATACGCTGATGGAACTCAGCATGCAGTTCCGGCACTGGGAAGGCCTGCATCTGGGCGGGCAGCAGATCGAATACCTGGCCGGTGACACGCCGTTCGAGGATACCCCGGCCGAAGAGGAAGACCCCGTGGTAGCGGCTGAAAGCCAGGAGGCAGCACAAGATACCGTCAAGTCGGTCAAGGCCGTCGACTATGCCGAGGCGGAAGCCGGTGCGGAAGATGTGGCCAAGGTGGCGACTTCCGGCATCATCCTGGTGGGCAGCGGCGAGAACGTGCGGGCGCTGATGGGCTTTTTCGGCACGGAAAAAGGAGGGGAGAAGTATGCGGAGGTGGTCAGCCAGTACGGCGCCGCGTTCGGCAAGGACGTGAACGTGTGGTGCATGCCCATCCCGACCTCTACGGAGTACTATTGCCCGGAAGAAGCCGCCAAGTTCACGAAGCGGCAGGCACCGGTTTTCAACAGCATCTTTTCGAACCTGACCAACGGGGTCAGGCCCGTGGACGTCTACTCCGTGCTGGCGGAGCATACCGACGAACCCATCTACCTGCGCACCGACCACCACTGGTCGCCGCTGGGCGCCTATTACGCAGCGCAGGAATTCGCCCGCGTGGCCGGCGTGCCTTTCAGGGACCTTTCTGCCTATCAGGCGGATACGGTGCACCGCTACGTGGGCAGCATGTACGGCTACACGCAGAACGCCTCCATCAAGCGGGCGCCGGAAGACTTCGTGTACTACATGCCCACGGAGGTGGACTATGAGACGTATTACATCAACTACGAGCTGGACGAAGAATTCCACGTGGTGAGCGAGACCCGGCCGTACAAGAGCAAGTATTTCTTCTCCTTCAAAGATGGCAGCGGCGCGGCCTACACCACCTTCATGGGCGGCGACATCAAGCAGACCCGGGTCGAGACATCCACCGGCAACGGGCGCCGTCTGCTGGTCATCAAGGACAGCTTCGGCAATGCCGTACCGGGCTATCTCTTCTATTCTTTCGAAGAGATTCATGTAGCTGATTTCCGGTACTTTACGAAGAATGTCGTGGAATTCGTGGACGAGAATCACATCACTGATATCCTCTTCGCCAACAACATCACCAATACCTGTGTTCCGTATACCTACAGCCGCTTCCGCAAGTTCCTCAATCCGGTGGATCCGGGCCTGTCGGCCTTTAGCGCAGACACCATTCCCGTTTCTGTGAAGCAGCGGATGACGGGCCGTTCGTATCCGGAGGAAGGCGCGGAAATCGACATGTCCGACCTGCGCTATCTCAAGCTCCTGTACTACGACTTCAACGGCCGGGTCCGGAAAGGGGAGATGGTCTGCAACAAGGCCATCGCGAATGACCTGCTCTACATTTTCAAGGAACTCTACAAGGCGAAATACCCGCTTGCCAGCGTCCGGCTGATCGACGACTACGACGGCGACGATGCCCGCTCGATGGCGGCCAACAACACGTCTTGCTTCAACTACCGCACAAAGACCTCCGGTTCGTCGCTTTCCGCGCATGCCCGGGGCATGGCGGTGGATATCAACCCCTTGCAGAATCCATACGTGAAAGGAGATGTCGTCGAGCCGCCCGAAGCGGCGGAATATGCCGACCGCAGCGCGGATTTCCCGCACAAGATCACGGAGGAAGACCTGTGCTGCAAATTGTTCCGTTCGCGCGGCTTCCAGTGGGGCGGCGCCTGGAACACGATGAAAGATTATCAACATTTTGAAAAGAAATAAGAAACTGTTTTGAAATGGAAGAACCCAAAGAAATTCCGGTACTGCTGCTGACCGGCTATCTGGGCAGCGGCAAGACCACCCTGGTCAACCAGATCCTGAACAATCGCAAAGGCATCCGCTTTGCGGTGATTGTCAATGACTTGGGAGAAGTCAATATCGATGCTGACCTCATTCAGCAAGGCGGTGTGGTGGGCAAGAAGGACGACAGTCTGGTGGCCCTCCAGAACGGCTGTATCTGCTGCACGCTGAAGACCGACCTGGTCGAGCAACTCTGTGAGATCACCTCGCGCCAGACTTTCGACTATATCGTCATCGAGGCGAGCGGCATCTGCGAACCGGAGCCCATCGCCCAGACCATCTGCTCGATTCCTGCACTGGGCTACGCCTATGTGAAGAACGGCATTCCCGTGCTCGACTGCATCGTGACCGTGGTCGATGCCCTCCGCATGCACGACGAATTCGCTTCCGGAGCATCCCTGCAGAAGCCCCATATCGAAGAGGACGACATCGAGAACCTGGTCATCCAGCAGATCGAATTCTGCAATATCGTGCTGCTCAACAAGGCCTCCGAGGTGACGCCCGAGGAACTGGGCCGCATCCGGGCCATCGTCCGCACCCTGCAGCCCAAGGCCCGCATCATCGAATGTGACTACTGCCAGATCGACCTCGAAGAGATCCTCGATACGGGCCTGTTCCAATTCGACGAGGTGGCCGCCTCAGCAGCATGGATCCAGGAAGTCGAGCATCACGACGATGACGACGATGATGACGACGATGACGATGACGATGACCACGATCATGACCATGAACACGAAGAGCATGGCCACCATCACCATCATCACGATCATGAGGAAGGGGAGGCCGAAGAATACGGCATCGGCACGTATGTTTACTATGCCCGCAGGCCCTTCGATCTCAATGCTTTCGACAATTTCGTGGCAAAGAAGTGGCCTAAGAATATCATCCGAGCCAAGGGCATCTGCTATTTCAGCGAAGAGTTCGACATCTGTTATCTCTTCGAGCAGGCCGGCCGTCAGTTCGTGCTCCGCAATGTGGGCCAGTGGTTCGCCACCATGCCCGAAGACGAACTCATCGAGAAGTTGCGCGAGCAGCCCGAACTCCTGCACGACTGGGACAAGACCTACGGCGACCGCATGCAGAAACTCGTGTTCATCGGCCAGCACCTCGATGCCGACTATCTCCGGAAAGAACTCGACAATTGCTTGTTTGAATGAGGCCGGATGAAGCTGGGATATTTTTCGTATCTTTGTACAAACCTGTAATTGAAGAAAGACATGGCAAAGTATGTATGTGACATCTGCGGGTACGAGTACGATCCCGCGAAAGGTGATCCGGACAATGGCGTAGCCCCCGGCACCCCGTTCGAGAATCTTCCCGCCGACTGGGTATGCCCGCTCTGCGGCGTTGGCAAAGAAGACTTCAGTCCGGCCAAATAGATGAAGGCTCTGTTGAGAACAACCCTGCTGGTGCTGGTGCTGCTGGCAGGGTTTTCCTGCAAGAAAACACAGGAACCAGTCGTGGCGGAACCCCGCGTCGAAACGGGCGACCTGCTCTTTGTGGGCATTCCTATGAATTATGGTGACGGAGATATGGCACAGGCTATTGCGGACGCTACCTCAAGTGGTGATACAGTCAACTTTATCCATGCCGCCATTCTGGAAGTGGACGAAAACGATGCCGTCTGGGTGATCGATGCGACCATCGCGCACGGCGTGGACCGCCATCCGCTCGACACGCTGTTCAGCGACTTTACGCTGCACCGCGGCGGCACCGCCACCTTCGAGGTCATGCGCCTCAAGGACAACGGCAATGCGGCTGCCTATGTCGAACAGGCCAAGGTCTTCCTCGGCGAACCCTATGACCACTATTTCATGACTTTCAACGGGCGGCACTACTGCACGGAGCTGATTTCCGACGCCTATGTCGATGCCGACGGTCATCGCTGGTTCGAGCCGCAGCCGATGAACTTCAAGAACAAGGAAGGGGAGTATCCGTCCTACTGGGTCAGTCTCTTCGACAGTCTCGGCGAGCCCATCCCCCAAGGCGAACTGGGCACCAATCCCCAGGACCTTCACGCTTCCCCGGACCTCATCCACGTGATGTATTTGAAATAGAGCGCCTTACTCCACAAAAAAAAATCCAGCTCATTGGCTGGATTTGTTTTGTGGAGTATAGGAGAATCGGACTCCTGACCTTTTGAATGCCATTCAAACGCTCTACCAACTGAGCTAATACCCCATTTGCTGAGTGCAAATGTACGGATTTTTTTTGTACCTGCAAGGTTTTTTGTAAAAAAACGATGGAATAGGGAGAATAATCTCTATTTTTGTTACATGGAAAAGGAAAAGAATCTTGACCGGCTGTCCGGTCTTCTCTACAGACTGTGCATCATCGCCATCATCGGCTTTTTCTGCTGGTATTTCCGGAGCGTGCTGATCTATGTGGTCATCGCCTTCGTGGTTTCGCTCATCGGACATCCGCTGATGCGCCTGCTGCGCAGGATCAAGATACGGGGCAAATCGCTGCCGGACGGCTTGCTGGCAGTTGTCAGCATCTTCATCATCATTCTTGCGGTGCTGCTCTTCATCACACAGTTGATTCCTATCGTCACCAACATCATCCGTGACGCGCAGATCATGAACGGGAAGGACATCCCGTACAACAGCCTGCTCGACCAGGTCAACGAATGGGCGATCGGACTTTTCCCTTCGCTGGGAAGGGATTTCAACCTGGTGTCGTTGCTGCTCAGCAAGGTCAAGGAAGTGCTGAACTTCTCGAATATCTCGACCGTCGTGGGTTCCGTGGCGTCGGTGGCCTCAGCCATTGGCGTGGCTGCCTTTGCCGTGGTGTTTATCTCTTTCTTTTTCATCAAGGATGAAAAGCTTTTCAGCAAGATCATCTGCTCGTTCGTTCCCGACAGGAATGAGCGCAATGTCCAGTCGACCATCATAGACATCACCCACCTGCTTTCCCGTTATTTCATCGGTCTGATCATCGAGGTTTTCGGTGTGATCGTGTTGGACTTCCTGGGCCTCTGGTGGGTTGTCCAGATCGGCCCGAGCTATGCGCTGGGCATCGCGTTTATCGCCGGCCTTCTCAATATCATTCCGTATGTGGGCCCGATCCTGGGCTATGTGATCGGCATCCTGCTCTGTGTCGTGCTGAAATATGGTACGGGTGCCGGCATTGATGTGCCCATCTGGGCATTTATCCTGATTATCTGGGCCGTGATGCTGTTTGCCCAGGCCATCGACAACTTCGTCTTCCAGCCGCTCATCTATTCCACGAGCATCAAGGCCCGGCCGCTCGAGATCTTCCTCGTCCTGCTGATGGCCGGCCGCATCGGCGGCACGATCGGCCTGATCGCCGGCGTCCCGGCCTACACCGTCTTCCGTGTCATCCTCGCCCGGTTCTACTCCGACAAGAAAGTAGTCAGGCGTCTCATGCCCGACATAGAAAAAGAAAACACCGAAGCGATCTTATAATTCGTTCAGAAGGATTTCTACGAGGCGGGGCTTGGCATAGTTGTCAAGCTCCGCTTCCGGTATCCAGATGTAATCATCAGTGAGCGAGGTCCTTTCATTGCAGTCCAGCAGATAGAAATCGGCAATCAGCGTCCGATGCGTCAGCTGATGCCTGACATCTTTCTTTACCAGCTTCATCCCCGGAAATCCCCGGAAATCCCCTTCTTCCAGATACGGCTCCCAAAGCCCCTGCCAGATGTCGCCGGGCCCCCGACGATGAATCGCTACCTGCCCGCCACAACGGAGCAGCACATAATGCAGCCGCCGCGTCTTCAGCGGGACTGCCGGCTTTTTGACCGGCAGCAGCGCAGTCCGCCCGCTGCGGAGCGCTTCGCAGCGCGCGGCGAGGGGACAGGTCAGGCAGAGCGGCGACGCCGGCGTGCATTGCATAGCCCCGAAATCCATCATCGCCTGGTTGAAATCGCCCGGCCGGTCCTGCGGCAGAAGCGCCTGCGCCAGCGCCGTAAACTCCTTCTTCGCCGCCGTCGTGCCCACCGGCGTCGCAATCCCGTAGAAACGCGACAGGACGCGATAAACATTCCCGTCCACCACCGCAGCCGGAATGCCGAAGGCAATCGAACCGATGGCAGCCGCCGTGTAGTCGCCGACGCCTTTGAGCGCACGAATCTCTGCCAGCGTATCCGGGAAAGACCCCCGGGCTACGATCTGGCGTGCCGCAGTCAGCAGATTGCGTCCGCGGCTGTAGTATCCGAGCCCCTGCCAGAGCCGCAGTACCTCGTCTTCACTAGCTTCCGCCAGCAACTCCACGGTAGGGAATCGCTTCATGAAACGCTCCCAGTACGCCAGCCCCTGCACGATGCGCGTCTGCTGCAGGATGATCTCGCTCAACCAGATGGCATAGGGATCACGCGTGCGGCGCCAGGGCAGGTCACGCCCGAATTCAGCGTACCAGCCCAGCAAAACATTTGTGAAACGGGGATCCTGCATATCCAGGACAAAGTTACGCTTTTTCCATCAGGATTTGCTAATTTTGCAGGAATGATCCGCTCCGCCCGCATCACCCTCTGCACGGTCCTGCTCCTGCTCACCACCGTGCTCGCCGCCCAGACCACCAAGGTCCGGGGCCAGGTGACCGACGCGTCGGACGGCAGCCCCATCCCGTACGCCTCCGTCTTCTTCGACGGTACCAGCATCGGCGTGTCGACCGATGAGGACGGACGCTATTATATTGAAACACACGACAGTACCGCCCTGGTGCTGACTGCCGAGATCCTGGGCTATACTTCCCAATCGTCCCGCGTTGCCTACGGCGCCTTTTCCGAGGTCAATTTCGTGCTCGCACTCGACGCCGACCTGCTGTCAGCGGCCCGGATCCGCCCCGATGACAGCTATATCCGCTCCATTCTCAAGCAGATCGACGAGCATCGCGCGCAGCACGATCCGGATTTGGGCAAAGACTGGTCGGTGCGCGTGTATTCCAAGATCGAGCTCGACGCCACCCATGCGGAATGGCTGGCTACACGCTCCTTTCTCAAGGGCATCCTGGGCGACGTGGTGAAATGGCGCGACACTTCCGCCGTGACGGGCGAGTCGTACATTCCCTTGCTGATATCCGAGACACTTTCGCAGAAATACCATTCGAAAGAGCCGGAAATCGAAAAAGAGGTCATCCTGGCCAACCGCATTTCCGGCATCGATTCCGACAACTTCATGCGCCAGTATGCCGGGTCATATCTGCTCAAGACCAATTTCTACAAGGGTACGATCACCCTGTTCAACCTCGACGTGCCATCGCCCGCCGCAGCCTACGGACATGCTTTTTACAACTATTATCTGGTCGACAGCCTCGAGCTGGACGGGCGCAAGAGCTACTGCCTGCGCTTCCATCCCAAGCGGGGCGTCACCTCGCCGACCTTCGACGGGGAATTGTACATCGATGCCGAAGATTTCGGAATCCGCAGCGCGCATGTGGCCCTCTCCAAGGGCTCGAACGTGAACTGGATCCGGCACATCAACATCGATACGGAGAGCCGGAGGACGGCGTCCGGGGCCTGGTTTCCGAAAGAAGAAAAACTCTTCATCGACTTTTCCATAGCCGTGCGCGACAGCTCGAAGATCCTGTCGTTCCTGGGAAACCGCGAACTGCTCTACGGCGAGCCGGAAGACCGGCCGCTTCCCTCCGACCTGCTGGATACGCCCGATGCCGTGGTGCTGTCGGAAGCTGTCGAGCTGAGCGACGGAGAGTGGGCTTCGGCGCGGCCGGTGCCTTTGACGACGCGGGAGCAGGGAATCTACGACATGGTGGACGAGATCCAGCATAAACCGGCCTACAGGGCCTGGTACACGGTCTTCCGTTCGCTGGTCGTGGGCTACATAGAGGGAGAGCACACGGCCATCGCATTCGGCCCCTGGGCCCAGACGGTCAAGTACAATGCAACGGAAGGCTGGCATGTCGGTGTCGGTTTCCGGACCACGAAGCACTTTCATCCGGACGTCCGCCTGACGGGCAAGCTGGGCTATGGTTTCCGCGACCATCTGATCAAGGGCGGCGGCTCGGTGGAATGGCTCATCCGGCGCGACGTGACCCGCAAGCTCAGTTTCTCGGGCGACTACGACTATCAGCAACTGGGGCAGGGGACTGCCGCCATCGCGCAGCCCAACATGCTCAACTCGCTCTTTGCGGGACGCATGGGTGACAAGCAGACGCTGATGCGGAATCTGGTCCTGAGCTATGAGCATGAATTCACGCCGAATGTCACCTCCTATTTGTCGCTGGAATCGCGCCGGCTCCACGGCAACGACATGGTGCCGCTCTACCGGCCTGACAGTACCTGGGTGCCATCGGTTTCGACCAACCAGATCCGCTTCTCGACGCGTTTTTCCTGGGAGGAGCGCATCAACCGCGGGCACTACCACAAGGCGCGCATCTTCACGCGCTATCCGGTGCTGGGCCTGGACTTCACGGCCGGCATCAAGGGAATTACCGGTGATGACTGCCAGTTTTTACGGGGTGTTTTCACCTTCGACTGGAAAGTGCCGGCGGGGGCGTTCGGTTTTTCGAACATTCATCTGGAGACGGGGGCGATCCATGGGGAAGTGCCTTATCCTTTCCTGAAGCTCCACGAGGGCAACCGCTCGTATTTCCTGGACAAGACGGCCTTCACCTGCATGGATTACTATGAGTTTGCGTCGGACCGCTGGGTGAGCGCGATGTACGAGCACAATCTCAACGGCCTGATCCTGGGGCGGATTCCGCTCATCAAGCTGTTGGACTTGCGGGAGATCATCACGGTGAAGGCGGCGTGGGGGACGCTGTCTGCCGCCAACCGGGCGGGCGGGGCCGGCATTCTTCCCATCGAAGGGCTCAAGACCTTGGAGACGCCTTATGTCGAGGCTGGTGTCGGCCTGTCGAACATCCTGCGCGTCCTGCGCATCGACGCCTGCTGGCGCCTCACGCACCGGACCGAAGACCCCGACCGCAACTTCCGCCTCACCTTCGGCTTCGACATCCAGTTCTGATTTCATGCGTGGCAGATAACTACCTGATTATTAACGCTTTAACAAAAATCAGTTGTGCATTTTTACACAACTGATTTCTTATAAAACGTTGAAGGTCAACACTCTGTCTGCCACGCGTCAGCAGGCATCAGCCCTGATGCGCGGGACGCAGGAGGTCTAACACCGTCTTGACGGGGTTGAAGGTTTCGAGGGGGACTTCCACGAAGATGGTGTTCCAGTCGCTCATGGCGCCGTTCCACAGGCCCGGGGCCTCCAGGGCCTTGAGTTCGCGGCCCTGATAGCTCTTCGAGCTGATGAAGCCGGCTTCGGGATCGACATAGCGTTCGAGGTCGAAGCGCTCCCCTTTGTAGTTGCGCAGGATGCACACCAGGTCGACGGGATTGAAATGCGTGGCGCCCTGCATGGCGGCCATGGCCTGGGGATTATTCTTGTCGATCTGTACGCTTTCGAGGATCTGGAGCGAGGTGCTGCCGTCTTTTCCTTCGATAATGTAAGGGCCGCCGCCCGGCTCGCCCTCGTTGCGGACCATGCCGCAGACGCGGATGGGCCGGTCGAGTTTCTCACGGAGGCGTGCGATGCGGCGCTGCAGGTCCGTTTCCCCGGGAAGCTGCACGCAGAGCGTGTCGGCGAGGAAGCCCTCGATTTCGTCGCAAAGCGCCGCATCGGGATTCGCATCCAGCCGGCGCAGGTAGTTGAAAATGCGGTCGCGCAGCTTCAGGGCCTCGCCCATCAATACCTGTTTGTACAGCGATGTGGTGGTGAGCAGTTTCTCGTGAGCCACGTTGTCGATGTTCTTGATCGAGACCAGCTCGGCCTCCACCTGGTTCAGGTTGTGGATCAGGGCGCCATGGCCGGCGGGACGGAACAGCAGCGATCCGTCGGCGGTGCGGAAGGGCTCGTCGGCGGCATCCACGGCGATGGTGTCGGTGGCTTTGTCCTGATAGGTGAAGGTAATGTCGTATTTGACACCATAGCGGCGCTCATAGGCCGGAACAACCGCGGCGACCGCTTCTTCGAAGAGGGCGCGGTGTTCGGGCGAGATGGTCACCACCAGCGAACAGACGTCGCCGTTGCGCATATAGGCCTGGGCTTCGACCAGATGCTCGGCGATGGCGGTGCGCACTTCGTCGGCATAGCGGTGGAATTTCAGCACGCCCTTGGGCTTTTCGCCATAGGCCAGGCCGTCGGACTTGAGCAGCTTGCGAAGGGTATCGCGGCGGTACTCCGCGCTGTCTTCCGGTTCACCGAAGAGTTCGGGCGTATAGAAGGCGAATTCCTTGATGTGGGCGGCCAGCCTGCTGCCGGGGGAATCGGCGGGAATATCCTCTCCCGCTTCCAGTTTGTCGAGTGCGGCGAACTGGTCCTTGAACATGCGGGATGCCGCACCGGATGCCGGCACGAACTTGCACTTCCCGCAGACTTCAGCACGCTGATAATAGGTTGCTGCCGCTGCGGCCGCATTGGCATCCAGGACGCGGATACCGCGGGCGGGCGTGGCTGCGGCCACGATCTTCATCCAGGGGAAACCCTGCTTGAAATGGGAAATCTGTTCTTCGATGCGGCGGAGTTCCGTGCCCCGTGCCGCAATTTGCTGCAAATCTTTCTCTGTAAACATGGAATGGGAGGTATTTCTTACAAAGTTAATCATTTTCTGATAACATCCACCCGCCAGGTGAAACCGATGTCATAGTTGTTGCGGTGCACGGCATTGTCGCGGTAATACACGGCGTGGAAGCGGAGATTGTCGGAACGCAGCGGGAACCACTCGATGCCGCAGCCGTAATAGATGTATTCCGTGCCCGGAGCGATGACCAGGTCGTAGGGGCGGCCGTCCTGGTCTACGTTCCGGATGTCATTCTTCTCATAGCCACCCTTGGCGCAGATGTTCCATTTACCGACGCTCCAGATGATCTTAGAGATGACCGACATGTCGCTGAGCAGGAACTGCCGCTGCCCGAAGCCGCTGCGGTTCATCAGGTCGATGTCGAAGATCACGTTCCTGAATACGAAATGGTTGCCCAGGGCGATATAGTTGACCATGCGCTTGTCCATGTCTTCCACGAAATTGACGCTCCAGATGGTCCGCCACCAGGGAGTGAACTGCCCGCGCCAGGCCAGGTTGTAGGCATACACGTTCTGGATACCCAGCGACAGCGGCGAGTTGCAGAACTGGAATTCGAGGTTCTGGTTCTCGGCGAACTTGTAGGCGGCCGACGCGCCGAAGGTGAAGCCCTGGTAGAGGTTGCTGCAGAACTGGCTGTAGTAATATACGTCGATGGGCGTGGCATCATACTCGTAGCCGCCGATCAGCACGGCATGCTTTCCGAACAAGAGGCTGAATTTCGGCGTGGCCTGCCAGTTGATATACATGAAATCCGTGGCGTTGAACATGTTCTTCTCGTCGAAGACTTTCTTGTTGAGCCGCTGGCGGATGCGGTAGTCGATGGTGGGCGTGATGTGCCCCATCAGGTGGAAGTTCAGGTATTCTCCCACCATCTGGCTGCTGTATTCCCCCTGGGTCGTCTCCTGGTGGAATGCTCCGCGCATGTCGAGATACAGCCGTTCGACGAACTGGGCGTGCAGCAGTACCGGAAACAGGCTGAAGGCAAGAAGCAGGAAGTATTTTTTCATGGTTTCGGTTTAATCAGTACGAAAATAGCAGAAATCGCTTGAAGTATCAAAGAATTTTTCGCAATTTTGAAAGATAGAATGAAAAACCGATCATGAAATCCATCCAAGAGATCCTTCATCCGCTGGCCACCGGCAAGTTCTGGAAAGAACTGGTCGTGATGACCCTGGGCATGGCCGTGGGCGCCGCGGCCGTCTATTATTTCCTGATGCCAAGCAACCTGATCATCGGCAGCATCTCCGGTCTGGCGATCGTCATCTCCCAGCTGATTGGCGCCGAAGTATCGCTCATCGTGACGATCATCAACGCCGTGCTGCTGGTTCTCGCATGGATCCTGATCGGTGCCGAATTCGGCGCCAAGACGGTCTATACGGCCCTGATCCTCGGTCCGCTGCTCGAATTCTGGAAATGGGTGCTGCCGTACGAGAACCTGATGGAGCCCGGCGCCACTTCCGTGATGAACGACCCCTGGTTCGACCTGCTCTGTTTCGTGCTGCTGCTCAGCATTTCGCAGTCCATCCTCTTCCGGATCAACGCCTCGACCGGCGGCCTCGACATCCTGGCCAAGATCGTCAACAAGTACCTGCACTTCGACATCGGCGCTTCGGTGACCGTGGCGGGCGCCATGATCTGCTGCTCGGCCTTCGCCATCAACCCGTTCCGCATGGTGGTCATCGGCCTGATCGGCACCTGGATCAACGGCGTGGTGGTCGACTATTTCACCGACGCGCTCAACAAGCGCAAGAAAGTGTGCATCATCAGCAAGGACCACGAAAAGATCCGCCAGTTCATCACCGGCAAGCTCATGCGCGGCTGCAGCATCTACCACCTGTTCGGCGGCTTCACGGGCGAAGAGAAGATCGAAATCGTGGTGCTGCTGACCAAGCACGAATACGCAGATCTCTTCAAGTTCATGAAAGACAATGATATCGACGGCTTCATCACCGCCGGCAGCGTCAGTGAAGTCTATGGCAACTGGCGCAGCGGCAAAGTCCGTTACGAATCGCCCAAGACCGCCAAAAATTCCGTCAAGCAAGCATGAAACGCGACCTGAAATACCTGCGCCTCCTGGCCAAGAGCTTCCCCTCCGAGCAGGCAGCCTGCACCGAGATCATCAATCTCGAAGCCATCCTCAATCTGCCCAAGGGAACCGAACACTTCATCACGGACCTGCACGGGGAGAACGAAGCTTTCGAGCATGTGCTCCGCAATGCATCGGGCGTCATCCGGCAGAAAGTCGAGATGGTGTTCGGCGCCACCCTCAGCGAATCGGAGATCCGGGAGCTCTGTACCCTGATCTATTATCCCGAAGACAAGCTCCGCGTGGTCCGGAACACGCTCCGTACCCGCGCCAAAATGCAGGAATGGTATCGCGTCATGCTGATGCGCATCATCCAGGTCATGGCCGTCTGTTCCTCGAAATATACCCGCTCGAAGGTCCGCAAGGCCCTGCCGAAAGAGTATTCCTATATCATTGAAGAACTGCTCCACGAGTGGATCGAGGACAACCAGAACAAGCGCCGCTACATGATGTCGATCGTCGACACGATCATCGCCACGGGGCGCGCCGACCATTTCATCGCCACTATCTGCAACGTCATCCACCGGCTGGTAATCGATTCGCTGCACATCCTGGGCGACATTTACGACCGCGGGCCGGGGGCGCACCTGATCATGGAAACGCTCTGCAACTACCACAACTATGACATGGTATGGGGCAATCACGATGTCGTCTGGATGGGCGCGGCGGCGGGCAGCAAGGCCTGTGTGGCCAACGTGCTGCGCATGTGCTTCCGCTACGCCAATCTCTCTACGCTCGAAGACGGCTACGGCATCAACTTGCTGCCGCTGACGACCTTTGCGATGGAGACCTATGCCGACGATCCCTGCACGCCGTTCCGCCCGCGGGAGAATGGCTACGAGCGGCTCTCCGAGTCGCAGCTTGCCCTGCTGGCCAAGCTCCACAAGGCCATCGCCATCATCCAGTTCAAGATGGAGAAACGCGTGACGGACCGCAACCCCGAATTCGGGATGGACGACCGCAACCTGCTGCACCTGATCGATTACCGGAAGGGAACGATCCACCTGAACGGCAAGGATTACCCGTTGACGGACACCCATTTCCCCACCATCGATCCGGCGGATCCCTACCGTCTGACCCCCGAAGAGCAGGAGGTCATCGACAACGTGACGCACAGCTTCGAGACCAGCGAGAAGCTCCGCCGTCACATCGGCTGCTTCCTCTCGCACGGGTCTTCCTATCTCGTGCGCAATTCCAATCTCATGTTCCACGGCTCCATGCCGATGAATCCGGATGGCACGTTCCGCGAGATGATGATCCAGGGCAAGGCCTACCGGGGCAAGAAGCTCTTCGACAAGATCGACCAGATGGTACGCAACGCCTATTATACGCGCGAAGAGACGCCGCGCCGCCAGGCGGGGCAGGATTTCCTGTGGTACCTTTGGTGCGGCCCCGTGGCGCCGACCTACGACAAGGACAAGATGGCTACCTTCGAGCGTTATTTCATCGCCGATAAAGAGACCTGGAAAGAGACCAGCGGCGCCTATAAGCAGCTGAAGGAACGGGCCGACATCTGCGAGATGATCCTGCAGGAATTCGGAGTGAAGGACCTGCATCACGCCCATATCATCAACGGGCACATCCCGGTCAAGACTCTCAAGGGAGAGAGCCCCATCCGTGCGGAAGGCCGCCTGCTGATGATCGACGGAGGCTATTCGAAAGCATACCAGCCGGAAACGGGCATCGCGGGTTACACGCTGATCTACAATTCCCAAAGCCTGAAACTGGTCCAGCACGAGCCCTTCACTTCGCGCGAGCGCGCTGTCAAGGAAGGCCTCGACATCCTGTCCGAAACGAAAGTGCTGGAATTCGAAGAAAACCGCCGCTACGTCCGCGACACCGACATGGGCGCCGAGCTCCGCGAACAGATCGACGACCTCTACCAGCTTCTCGACGCCTACCGCAACGGCTCGATAAGATCGAGGTAGCGTGCGTGGCACGCTCAATCAATTACAGTTCGACTTTCTTGCCGGCGGTATAGACGGCCTTGACGTCGATGTCGTCGTCGAAGAGGACGAAGTCGGCGTCCTTGCCCAGACGGATCGAGCCCTTGCGGTGCGCGCGGACCATCTTGGCAGGGGAGAGCGTCATCATCTCCACGGCATCCGGAAGCGGAACGGCCGCTTCCTTGTACATCACGCGGACCAGCCGGTCGGCGGTGGCGATGCTGCCGGCCAGGGCCGAATGGTCGAGGAGCTTGCCCACACCGTCGTGGATCACGGACTTGGCACCATGCGGCGGACGACCGTTATAGAAGACAGATCCTTCCGGCAGGCCGGCGGGCGCCAGGGCGTCGGAGCAGAGGGCCACCCGGTCCGATCCCTTGAATTTCCATACCATGCGCAGGATCTCTTTCGGAAGATGCTTTCCGTCGGCGATCATCTCGACCGACAGGCCGTCGAGCAGATAGCCGGCTTCCACGGCGCCGGGCACGCGGTAGCAACCCACCTTGTAGCAGGCCGACATCGCCGAATAGAAATGCGTCATCATCGAGTAGCCGGCGAACATGGCGGCCTCGACCTGGTCGAACGAAGCGTTCGTGTGGGCGACGGATACCACGATGCCGCGGTGGGCGAGCATTTTGCCCAGTTCGAGGGCGCCTTCCAGCTCCGGAGCTACGCTCCAGCGGATGACGTCATCGCTGTGGCGCAGGATCTCTTCGGCGCGCCCGCAGTCGGGGAGCGCCAGGTAGGCCGGGTCCTGTCCGCCGCATTTGACCGGGTTGAGAAAAGGTCCTTCCAGATGAAGCCCCAGCAGGCTGAAGGCCGGGTGGCTTTCCTTGACCTGGCGGAAGGCCTCGAACACCTGGTAGAGGTCTTCGTCAGGGCAGGTGAGGGTAGTAGGCACGATGGAGGTGGTGCCGTGGGCCAGGTGGAACCGGGCCGCGCCCGCAATGGATTCGGGCGTGCCTTCCATGAAGCCGTATCCGCCGCCGCCGTGGACGTGGATGTCCACGAAACCGGGCGCCAGATACAATCCGCCTGCGTCGACTGTCGCTACGTTTTCACCGAGTTGGGCAGCGGGCAGGATATCCTTGATGATTCCGTTTTCACATACGATGGCCAGGCCATCGCGAATCTCTCCGGGAAAAATAACCCTTGCATTGACGATAATCATGGCTGCACATTGAATGAGGACCCAAAAGTACAAAAAATGTGGGATTTTTTTCTTATATTTGGGGATATTATGGACGGAATCAAAGTAATCGAGATCAAGAAAAGCATTTTTGCCGACAACGACAAGGATGCCGACGCGCTCCGCAGGGAGCTCAGGCAAAAAGGAGTCTATCTGCTGAATGTCATGTCTTCGCCCGGCAGCGGCAAGACCACGACGCTCATCCAGACCATCAACCGGCTCAAGGATAAGCTCCGCATCGCCGTCATGGAAGCCGATATCGACGGCGACGTGGATGCGGTCAAGATCAGGGAAGCCACCGGCATCCCCTCCATCCAGCTGCACACGGGCGGCATGTGCCATCTCGATGCGGAGATGACGCGGCAGGGGCTCGACAACCTGGCCCTGGGAGAAGCCGATCTGGTGATCCTTGAAAATGTGGGCAATCTGGTGTGCCCGGCTGAGTTCGACACGGGTAGCTGCCGCAACGCCATGATCCTGTCGGTCCCCGAAGGCCACGACAAGCCGCTGAAATACCCGCTCATGTTCTCGGTCTGCGACGTGGTGGTCATCAACAAGATGGACGTCCTGCCGTATTTTGATTTCGACATGGAGAAATGCAAAGAATATATCCACATGCGCAATCCCCGCGCACAGGTCATCCCGATCTGTGCCAGGACAGGGGAGGGCGTGGATGTCTTCGCCGAGTGGCTCCTGCAAGAAGTGAATAATTGGAAAAAACAATAAAAACCTGAACGTATGCCTGAGATGTCAACCAAATTTGTCCCGAAGCACAAAGGGGACAAGAACCCGAATCCCAAGCTCCTCAAATTTGTCCGCCACGTCACCGACCGTGTGCCCGGCAAGATCAAGATGACCACCGACGCCCCGGAATACTGGGGCCTGGCCTGCATCTTCGAAGACGAGATGGACGCGGTAACCCGCGAAGCCGCGCTCGACCTCCTGCTGGACATGCTGCCGAAGAATTTCTTCAGGGTCCGCGAGCACCGCGACTATCACCTGCTTCACCAGTGGAACAGGGAGAAGCACTACACTCCCGATGACGCTTCTTTCGACGGACTGCTCGACAAACTTGCCTACTTCGGGATGCTGGAATACGACTACGGTGACAAATACACCGATGACGGCCCGATGCCCGGCACCACATACAGGCGGGAAGACCGCGTCTACTGGGTCCCGATGTTCGTCCCGGGCAGCGCCGAATACACCAATATGAACACCGACCTGATGGACCGGCATCCCGAACTGGCCATGTTCTTCGAGCGGATGACCTTCCTTCCCCTGGAGAAGATCACTCCGATGGTTCCGATGGGCGGCTCCGGCATCGGCATGCACGTGATTCCCGTGGAAAAGGCCATCTCGATGGAGAACCAGTCCATCGACATCGAGCATATCTCCTACTGGCTCAAACGCTATGAAGGCCACCTCGGCGTAGGCATCTGCTCCTGCCGCTATGGCCGCAAGAAGCTGGACGAAGGCTGTGCCGACGACTATCGCGACTGGTGCATCGGTGTAGGAGACATGGCTGACTATCTGGCCGAGACCGGCCGCGGCCACTACATCACCTACGACGAATGTATGGCCATTCTCAAGAAGGCCGAGGACAACGGCTTCGTCCACCAGATTACAAACATCGACGGCGAGGGCAAGATCTTCGCCATCTGCAACTGCAACGTCAAGATCTGCAACGCCCTGCGCACATCGCAGCTCTTCAATACGCCCAATATGTCGCGCAGCGCCTATGTAGCGCGTGTCGAGACCGGGAACTGTGTGGCCTGCGGCCGTTGCGTGGAATACTGCCCGGCCGGCGCCGTGAAACTCGGCCAGAAACTGTGCACCAGTCACGGTGACATCGAATATCCGAAACAGGAACTCCCCGACGCCGTAAAATGGGGCCCGCATAAATGGACGGAAGACTACCGCGACAAAAACCGCATCAACTGCTATCCCACTGGTACTTCTCCGTGCAAGACAGCATGTCCGGCACACATCGCCGTTCAGGGCTATCTGAAGAAGGCCGCCGAGGGCAAATATACGGAAGCGCTGGAGCTGATCAAGCGCGAGAATCCCTTCCCGGCCGTCTGCGGCCGCATCTGCAACCGCCGCTGCGAAGATGCCTGCACCCGCGGAACCATCGACCAGGCCGTCGCCATCGACGCCGTCAAGAAGTTCATCGCCGAGCAGGACCTCAAGGCCGAAACGCGTTTCGTGCCTGAGATCAACATAGCCTCCAGCGTGCTGAAGCAGTGGCCCGAGAAGATTGCCGTCATCGGCGGCGGACCAGCCGGCCTGAGTTGTGCCTACTATCTGGCCACGATGGGATACAAGCCCACAGTCTTCGAGAAAAACGAGGAACCGGGCGGCATGCTCCGCTACGGCATCCCTTCCTACAAGCTGGAGAAAGACGTCATCAAGGCTGAGATCGACATCATGCGCGAAATCGGCGTCGAAATCAGGACGGGCGTCGAGGTGGGGAAGGACATGACGATCGAAGGCCTCCGCAAGGAGGGCTACAAGGGCTTCTACGTGGCCATCGGCTGCCAGGGCGGACGCCTGCCCGGCATCCCGGGAGAAAGACTGCCCGGCACGACGACGGCCATCGACTTCCTGCACGACGCCAACTGCGGCAAAGTAAAGGTTTCCGGTAAGGTGGTGGTCGTCGGCGGCGGCAACGTGGCCATCGACGCAGCCCGTGTCGCCAAGCGAAGCGGTGCTTCCGATGTTACGATGCTTTCGCTTGAAACAGAGGAGATTATGCCTGCTTCCAAAGAGGAGCGTGCCGAGGCCCGCGAAGACGGCGTGGTCCTGAAACCGGGCTGGGGCCCGAAAGAAGTGCTGGGCGACGGCAAGGTCACGGGCATTGTCTTCAAGAAATGCACGTCGGTCTTTGACGAGAAGCTGGTCTTTGCCCCTAAGTATGATGAAAATGAGCTGCTTACCCTCGACGCCGACCTCGTGGTCTTCGCCATCGGCCAGACGGTCGTCCTCAAGGATCTGCTCAAGGATACGAAGGTGGAATTCTTCCGCGGTGTCTATCCGCTGGCAGACAAGCTCACCTACCAGACGGCGGAGCCCGACATCTTCGTGGGCGGCGACGTATTCACCGGCCCGAAGTTCGCCATCGATGCCATCGCTGCGGGCAAGGAGGCCGCCGAGAGCCTGCACCGTTTCGTGCAGCACGGCCATATGACCATCGGCCGCAACCGCCGCGACTTCATCGAGCTGGACAAGAGCGACATACAGCTTGAGTCATACGACAACGGCTCCCGTCAGGAGCCCGGCGCAGTGCCTGTGAAGAATGCTTTCGAAGAGTACCACGGCACTCTCACGGAGGAGCAGGTGCGCAAGGAGACCGCACGCTGTCTGAGCTGCGGCGCGTCGGTAGTCGACGAGAACCGCTGCATAGGCTGCGGCATCTGCACCACCAAGTGCGCCTTCGATGCCATCCATCTGCACCGAGTGCATCCCGAGGCCAGCGTAATGCGTACTTCCGAGAACAAATTTGACGGCATCCTGCCCTATATGGTCAAGAGGACGGGAAAGATACTTTTCAAGAAAAAGTAATGCACGAGCTGGGCATAGTATTCTACATCATCCGCGACGTGAAGGAAGCGGCTGAGAGCCACGGCGTGAAGCACGTCAACGCTGTCGTGATGAACATCGGCGAGGTGTCGACCGTAGTGCCCGAGTACCGCACAGACTGCTGGCGCTGGGCCGCAGACAAGGAGGAGCGGCTGCGGGGCTGCGAGCTGCGCTGCAACATCGTCCCGGCCGTCACTGTCTGCAATGCCTGCTCAGGGGAATACGCCACCGTGGAATACGGCAGGACCTGCCCGCTGTGCGGAAGTGAAGATACTGTCCTCAAATGTGGAAATGAAGTTGAAATCAAAGAAATTGAAGTATAGAATATGGCTTGTTTCATAGTACCGCTGGTTCAGGCTGCAGCCACCAGCGTCCTTCGCAAGAAAGGGAACAAAAGCGGCTTCGTCGGCCGCAACCTCGCTTCGCTTGAGCTGATGCTCTGGGGAGGAACCATAATGCTTATCGTCGACCATATCATCAACGGAGAGCTGACCTGGGCTTTCCCGTTCTTCACTGCCCTCGGTCAGGAAGGCGGGGGAGCGGTGATGCTCCGTGAGATGCTTACGGTCGGAGTGCCGATGTCGCTGGTCATTACTGCAGTCTGGGCTGTGTATGCCCTGCTGAAGGAACGCCGCTCCGGGATAGCTGCCATCTAACATAAATATAACCTAAAATCAACACTATGTTTTTTCAAGTTTATGGCGAGCACGCGCTCGCTCAATGGGGAATGCTGATAGTGGTCCTTCTGGGCCTCATCCTCCTCAATGAATTCGCACGCCGCACCAAAGCCGGCGGCATCATTACATTCCTGGTAGTGCCTCTGGCCCTTACCATCTATTTCATCGCTATCGCCATCGGCGTGCGCTCAGGTGCACATTGGGCTCTCGGCAACCAGACGCACGTCTATATGCAGGGTTGGTTCCACTATGCGAAACTGTACGCTGCGACGGCCGGCTGCATCGGCTTTATGATGATCAAGTACAAATGGGGCGTGGGCGCCAAGAAATGGTTCCGTCCGTTCCCGTTCGTCATCGTAGCCATCAACATCCTCATCGCCTGCGTATCTGACTTCGAGAGCGCCATAAATGGCTGGAACAAGTGGTGGCTGACATCTGAAGGCGTATGGCAGTATGGCGGCTGGCACAACGTGATGAACGGCGTGGCAGGTCTGATCAATATTTTCTGTATGACCGCCTGGTGGCACGTATATCCTTCAAAGGACAAGAAAGATATGATATGGGCCGATATGACCTGGGTTTATATCCTTGTATATGACATCTGGAACTTCGCCTACACCTACAACTGCCTGCCGACTCACAGCTGGTACTGCGGTATCGCCCTGCTTCTCGCTCCGACCATCGCAGCCCTTATGTGGAACCGCGGAGGCTGGATCCAGAACCGTGCAAACACCCTTGCCATCTGGTGTATGTTCGCACAGGTGTTCCCGCTCTTCCAGGAGACTTTCAAGAACGGCCGTCAGTGGTTCTCTTGGGCCACACTTCCCGTGCTCTATCCTAACGGCACCGCTACCATCGAGCAGCTCTATTCCGCAGCAGGCGGAGAAGCCGCAACAGTCGGTACTACAGTCGATCCTTCGGTAGTAGCCGCCAATCCGACGATGATGGTCGTCATCAGCGCACTGGCCCTCGTGACCAACTGCATCGCCATCTGCTACATCATCGCGCAGAGCAAGAAACGTCATATCAATCCTTACAAGGAAGATGTCTTCGTCGACCAGAAGTACTTCAAGGATGCAATGGCCCGCGCCGTTGTGGACTGATTTATCTGATCCAACAAAAAAGAAGCGGCCTTCACGGGCCGCTTCTTTTATTTTATGAGCTGTGCGATTCCGTCGATTAGGACGTAGGTGTCGCGGATGGTTTCGAGTCCGGGGGCGGAAGCGCCGTTGAGGCCTTCGACGGTGTGGAGGCAGGCGGCCAGGTCATGGAAATAGCC
>JAEEGK010007450.1_pt1 | contig 26103 bp, 17 predicted proteins | sample 8958771 | NCBI WGS metagenome assembly JAEEGK01 (sample SAMN16246547, study PRJNA631951) | gut metagenome | biome: gut microbiome; feature: rumen; material: SC-attached | host: Bos | place: Iran: Karaj | collected 2018-10 | reverse complement strand
TTATTAATGAATTTCTTGTTGGATATCTTATTGTAATAAATAAACAATTTAATAATATTTCAATATTTAAACAATCTAAATATGGAATGGTAGAAATGAAAATATCATAAATTATGTTTAAAATTTCAGATTTTTCTTCTTCATTTTCTAAAATAATAAACCATAATTTTATTAGAGTATTGATTAATCCAAATGATAGAAGTGAATAACAATTATTTTCATTTATTTTGATTAATAAATACAAAAATAAAATATATTCTTTTAATTCATTAAATAGTTTGTTTTTAACTAAAAATTTAAGGAAAAAAATTAAAATTTGTGCATTATTTATATAAATACTTGTAATATTTTTATCATTATTTTCTAAAATTTCAAAAGGAATATCAAATTTTATTGCATAATAAGATGATAAATCTAATTTATTCTCATTTTCATCCATTGTTTCTTCATATAAATATAAATAATTATAGTTGTTAAATTTTAAATATTTTGTTGTAGAATAAAATAATTGGCTTTTATCAATTGCATTTTCAATAATAAAAAATTCAATATCTCTAAAATAATTTTTGATATTATTTTCATCTTTTAAATATATATTTAATATTTTGAAAAAAATTTCTTTAAATTTTTTTCTGTTTAAAGGAACATAAATTTTTGAAGAAATATCTTCTATAAAAATTTTGAAAATTTTTGAATTTGAATTTTGTATAATATTAAATAATATAATAATATAATCTTTAATAATATTATGAATAAAATGTTCAAAATATTTTTCTCTTTCATTATCATTTTTTTCTGCATCTTTTGCTAAATCAAAAACAATTTCTTCTTTATTCACTATATTGTTCTTATTTTTCATTATTTGAAAAATTAAATTTGGAAAATCAAATATTATATCGTCAAAAAGTGCTTTTTCTTTTTTTGAAAAAAAATCTTTATTTTTATAAAATTTAATTCCAATACTTTCATTCATTAAATTAATTTCCTGTAAATAATTTTTAATTATATCTTCATAATTTTCTTTACCATTACTTTCATTTTTAATTATATTTTCTATAGTTTGTTTTATTTTAATATATCTTTGATAAATATATAAAATAGCTTCATCTTTATATTTTAATCCTTGATTTAAATTTCCTATTTTATTTAAAGTAAATTCACTATTATTATTATCATAAATCATTTCTAAACACCATAATCTATAGGTTATTGCTTTATAATTTATAGGAAAAAAAATAGATGATTTATTATTACTATTTTTTTCTGTAATATAATTACCTTGACAAAATCTTGAATAATAATAACTATCAAATATTCCTGTTCCACTTAATAAATTGAAATTTTCTTCATTATTATTTATTAATATTTCAATAAAATTAATTAAATTTTCTATCATTTCACAACTATATAAAAAATCATCTTCTTCTTTAATTTGAGTTGTTTGTTCTTTCTTAATTGAAAATACTTCATTTTCATTTTTATTTTTTAAATATCTGTTTTCATTTTATAATAAAATATTCCCATTTAGATTATTAAAATCTGATTTAGATAATTTATTTAATAGTTTATTTAATATTTCTTTTAATTTATTAAATATTATACCTTGGAAACATAAAATTTTCTGAAATGATGAATTTAAAGAAATAAATTGTTGAAATTGTTTTAATATTATTTTTAAAGTATTTTCATCATTTATTTTATCAATATTTTGAATAATTGATTGTATTTCACTTTTAATTAAATTTTCCTTTTTGATTTCACTTAAATTTAAATCTTTTTCTGGATTTTCATATTGAAAGATTAAAAAATTAAAAACTCTTATTATAATCTCTTCTGGACAAGAATATAATTTTTCAATAACAATTTTATAAAAATCAGTCTCTTGAAGAAACTTTTTATATTTTTCATTATTTAAATCTTTAAGAATACAAGATAAAATAATTTTTTTAGATTTTAATGAAATATCTGGTTCTAAATTTGCATTGATAAATTTTAATAATAAATTAATAATATAAGTATGCTTTAAATTATCAGTATTAACACATTGTAAAATTTCACTTTCTGTTCTTCTAAAAATATCTAAATTTTTTAATTCTTCTTTCGTCACATAATCAATGATTAATATTTTATTAATAAAAGGAATAAGAATATCTTCATAATCTTCTTTTTCCATTTCTGATTCAAAAATGAAATTTATTAATGTTATTAATTTATCTTTATAATAATCTGAAAAATTTGTTTCTTTTTTGTATAAAATATAAGTAATTAAAAATAAAAAAATTTCATTAAATAATTCATATATATTTGAATATGATTGATTTAAAAATGATAAAGTTATTGATGTTAATAAAATTTCAATACATTTATTCTCTTCTAAATATAAAGAAAGATTATTAATTTTTTGTCCTCCTTCTTTATTTAAAAAAAAATATCTAATTAAAAATTCATAAATATAAATTCTTAATTTTTGAATTGAAGATGCTTCAAATATAAAAGTTTTTAATAAATTTTGTTCAAATATATAATTACATATAATCATTTCAACATTTTCATATAATTCTTGTGATAAAACTATTAAAGATTCTGAAATTTTAATTGATAAAATAATAATTTTTTCATTTTTATTTTGTAAAGTAATTTGAAAGTTTAAAATTTTACAAAGTAATTCAATTGAAATAAATACATTAGGAAGCAAATGATTTAAATCATAAGTTTTACTTTGAATTACATCAATACAGTCACATTGTTTAGCATAATATAAACAATTGATTAATGAAATAATATAAGTTTTATCATAATTTTGTTCACTAATATTTTTTAAATTTATATTTTGTTCATTTTCAAAAAAAGATTCAATTAAAATTGTTTCTAAAGATTCATTATCATTTTCAATTAATTTATTTATTTTTTCTTTATAATCTTCAATAAAACTTTTTAACATTTCGTTTAATTCTTTTGCTATTGATATAAATATTTGTTTTAGTTCTATTTTTGAAATATTATTTTTATTTACAATATTTTCTGCCAATATTTTTTTTAAGAAAATATTCATTATTTTTGTTTTAAATTGTTTTTTCTCTTTTTCTTTTTGTTCTTTTTCTTTGAAATAAAATAATTTTCCTTCTTCTAATAAAATTTTATGAAATTCATTTATAAATATTGGAAATTTATCTTCGGGAATTATATCTTTGATTAAACTAATTTTCTTTTTTAGTATATTCAACATTAAATTATTAAATAAAATAATTTTAATTGAAAAAATTATTTAATAAATTTATATATTACTTAGAATAATTGAATTTTTTTATGAAGAATATTTAAAATATATAAAATTAACTGAATAACTTTTTTTTATTATGAAAATATTTATGATTAAATAATTGATTTTAAATCTAAATTGGAATTAAGTAATTTATTATCTATTTAAAAATAAATATTTTTATTTTTAATAATATATAATTATATATATTTGTTTTTTAGATTTAAATATTTAAATATAATAATTAAAAAATATTACCTTCTTTTTGAATATATTTTAATTATTATAATTATAGATTCTAATAAGCAAATAAAATAAATCTCTTCATAATTTATTAGTCAAAGCTGAATTTGTTATTAATTTTAAATAGTTTTTTATTTAAAATATCTTTCAATTTTTTATCTAACCCATCATACCAATTGTTTTTGATAATATTTTCATCTAAACTTTTTTCTTTTTTAAATTTTATTTTCCCAAATTTATTTAATTTTATTCCTTTAAATTTTATTTTTTTTATTGATTTAAATCCAAAATCATTATTTATATCTTTTCTAATTGACTTAATATCAATTTTTTGATATTTATTATTATTAAAAATTTTGGAATATTGATTAAATAATTGAAATTTTTTTTTTGATTTTTTTTTATCAATAGATAATTTCTTTTTAAATTTTTTTGATTGATTCATTGAAATTGAAATTTCACTTAGTATATTTGGTAAAATTTGAGAATGTGTTTTTTTAAATTCAAAAACTGACATTGAAGAAAATAATTTTTTCTTTTTAAAGTGTTGAGTAATTGAAAGTGGTTTATTTTCATTAATAAATTTTGTTTTATTTAGAATTTTTTTATTTTTTTCAAAACTCAATTTATAGTCTATTCTATTTCTTCTAACATATATATTCATTTTTTTCTTTTTAAATTCTGAAATATCAGTTAATGAAATTAATTTATTTGTTTTTATTATTTTTAAAAAAGGATTGAACTTAAAATAATTTTCAGTAGTTTTTAATAAACAATAGTATAAATTAGATTTTTTTATATTTGTATCTGAATTAATTCTTTTAACTGCGTGAAATAAAACATAATGATATTTAATAAAGTAATTTTTACAATTCTTAAAAATTTTTTCTCTTTTTATTCTTAATTTCAAAATTCTTTGTTTTTTAAGATATTCCCTTTTTAAGATATCATCATAATTCCTTCTTACTATATAAAATTTACTTACTTCGTCATGTAATCTTTCATTTAAATTAAATATATTTTTTGAAATATTAATTTTTCCATAGTCTGAAATTTTATCAAATGTTCTCATAAATTATTAATTATTTTAAAATTTAATTACTACAAAAGAAAAATAAATATTATTAAAAAAATTTATAATAATAATTCACTTATATATTACTTTTTCTTTTTTATAATCAAAAATACGATGTTTAACATTTGTGATATCAATAAAATGAACATTTCCTTTTTTATCAAAACCACATTTATACTCAATATTATTTTTTTGATCAAAATAATTAATAAATGTTTCATTAAAAATAAAAGGTTCATTATTCATATTTCCTTCATTATAATTACTATAAACTTCACTTTTTTCATCATTAATAATAATTTGAATCATATCAGAATTAGGAATATTATTTGAAAAAATACCACCTAATATAAAAAAAGTATTTTTATTTTGAGTTTGAAAATATTTTGGTATGAATGAAAATTGATTTTTAATTTCTAAATTAACATTAATAATATTCCATTTTTTTGGATTTTTTAAATCAATCCAAATAATATTTTTATTATAACATTTATTAATATAATCATATCCAAAAAAACAATATAATTTAAATTGATCAATAATTAAAATTGAACAATCACAATATGCATTATCTAAATAAGGTAAAAATGACCATTTTTTTTTGGATTCATTAAATACTTCTACACTTGTTGTATTTGATCCTGAAAAACAAATTATATTATTATTATTTTTCTCATCATTATTTTCATTATCTAATAAATAAGATATTAATAAAGAATTTTTATGATACGATTGTGGATTTGGTAATTTTTTTAAAAAATGTTTTGATGGGTTTAAATAAAAAAAATTATTGTCTTGTTTAAATTCATTTTCGGTTAAAATATAAAAACCTGATTTATTTGTATATGTTATAAAGTTTTTATTTGTTGACTTTTGAAGAAATGAATAATTATTATAATTAACGAACTGTTCTAATTCAAATTTATGAGTAATTATATTAAAAAATATAATTTTATTTGATTTTGTATCAATTCTATAAATACCAAAATCATTATCATTTAAATAGGAATAATTATTTTCATTGTTTATTAATTTATTTTGTGTTTGAATAGTTAAATATTTTTCTTGTGAATAATTTATATTTATTATACTTCTATTACGAGAATTATCCCTAATTAAATTTTTTCTTAAAGAGTTTAAAGGAACTTTTTTTTCAAATATTGTTTTTTTATTTAGAGAATCATCAAAAGAAATGTCAGTAATAGAAAGATTAGTAATATTATTTTTTAAATTATTTTCTTTTCTTAAACTAATATTAATATTAGGAATATGTTTTTTTGAATATAAAATTAAAGAAGATTTTGGATTAATATTTTCTTCTTTTTTTGTTAATCTATTAGAATTATTTATTAAAGTATCATTATTTTGTTCTACAATTTTATTATTTTCTTTTATTTCATTGTCAAAAATTATTTCTTTTGATTGATATGAATTTATTGTTTTGTTAACATCTTTTTTATCATCTGTAATATTACTTTTTGGACTAAATGTTTTATCATTTGTTTCAATATTATAATTATCATTATTAATATTTTTAAAATTTATTTTAATTTTTTTAAAATTATTTACAATTGTTTTTAATGAATTTTCATAATAATCATTTGTTGATTCAATATTTTGTTTTGTTTTATTAATATTATCAGAATAATTTCTATTATGGCTTTTTATAAATAAATTCATATATTTATTTTTGTTTTTTAATTCTAGACTTTCACTATTTTTAATATGATGAACTTTTGAAATTAATAAATCATTTCCTTGTTTTAATTTTAAAATTTCATTTTTTAATTTCTCATTTTCTTCATGTAAAATTTGATTTTCTTTTTTTATTTTTTTTTGTTTTTCTTCAGATAAAGTTAATTTATTACTTAGTTTTTTAACTTGTTTTCTTAAACTATCCATTATATCATATAACTCTTCATCTTCTTGATTATTTTTTAAAATTTGTTTTGAAAATTCATTATATTTTTCTTTTAATATTTGATTTAAATTTAAACAATTTTTATATTTTTGTGTTAAAGTTATTAATTGAGATTGACATATTTTTAATTTTTCTTTCATTAATGTAATTTCTTTTTTAAGGTTATTTATTATTATTAAATGGTCATTTCCTTTAATTCCCAAAAAAGTATAATTATTCATTTAAAATTTAAATGTTAGGAATTTCTTTTTATTTATATATTTTAAATATTAATAATTTAAATTTCTATTAATTATATTTTTATTAAATTATAACTATGATAATTATTCATTTTTATTATATGTAAAAAACAATTATTTGAAATATTCAAAACTATTTTCAATTAAATATTTTATTAAAAAAAAAGAGCAATTAAAAAAGAGTATTTACTAATCTATCTATTTTATTTAAATTAATATACTTTTAAAATATATAAATTAATATTAATTAAACATTTTTTATATTTAACCCAATAAATAATTTATACTATTATTAAACATTATTATTATTTCTCATAGCAATAAAATTATCCCCATTAATTATAGAATTTTCACCATTACTTTCTTGAATTCCTTCATTATTTTTATCAAAATCATTAGTATTATTTTTTAAAGTAATTATTTCAATATCTTCATATTTTATTTGTTTCCCATCTAATATAGATAAATAATCAAATTTACATAAAGGACAACTTGAATTTTTTGTCATTATTGCATAATTTCTAATACATATAAAATGAAAACAATGATTACAAGGAGTAATACAAATTTCAGAACCTTCAGTATATTTTTCTAAACAAACTGGACAAATATTATATTTATTGGTATTTTCTTTTGAAAAAAAAGTTGGTTTTAATACTTTTGTAAATAAATAAGAAATTTTTTTTTGTATTAAAATTTCATTTCCTGTTCTGTTTGTTATTAAAGAATATGCTGTAATTCTTCTTGTTCTATTTCTTAAATAATTTCTTCTTTTTCTTGATTTAGAAATACAAGATAAAACTAAATATACAACTCCTAAAATTGTTCCTAATAAACTTATTCCTAAAATAATATAAAAAACAATTCTATTTCGACAATATAAACTTTTTGGGTTTTGTTGACAATAATTTGATGTAGTTTTTCTTTTTTCTAAAATTTTTCTTATATTAAATGCATTAAATTGAATTAATTGATGGATAATAATTATAAAATAAAATTTGAACATTTTAATTATTTATTTATGTTATTTATTTATACTTGTTAAAAGTTAGAAAAAAATTAAAATTAAGTAAATAATAAATATATAAAAAAAAAAAATAAAAATAATAAAAAGAATTTTCATAATGTTCATCAAATTTAAAAATAAAATCAATTAAAAATATTTTTTTTCTATCATCATATAAAAAAACCCATAAAACCTTTAAAAAAATCAAAAAAAAAACAAAAAAAAAATCAAAAAAACTGAAAAAACTCTTTTAAAAAATATTACTTTTCTCATTACTTTTAGAATTACTAACAGGCAATTCACTAGTGAAAGAACTTTTTAAATTTTTTAAATAAACATAAAAGAAATCAGCATAAAGTAAAACTTGTAAAGTTCCACTTAAAATCGAAGTTAAACTAAAATGTCTATTATCATAATATCTATAAATCCATAATAAAATATAGAAAAATCTATAAGATCCAAGAGAAGCTAAATAATGAGCAGTAAAACTTTCAACACCATTATTTTGTACTAAAATATTAATTTGAGGAAAACAAGCAACACTTTCTAACCAAAGTGAAAAAGACCAAGTTAAACCCCACCAAGTCCAATTTTTATGAATTAATAGAGTCATTATAATTGAAAAAGGAATTAAGTAAATATGAGGAAATTTATCTTCAGTTTCTCTTTTATATGTACTTTTATATTTATAATGCATTAAATATAAAATGTATATTGTTACTGAAATGTATAATATTTTCATACTTGTATTGTAAAAGTTTATATAATACATAAAAAGATCTAAGTAACGAGAACAAAAGACAATTAAATATATTTCAAAGGTTTTTGCAGAGACACCATTACATGATTTGTCTCTATGGATTTTGTATATTATAATTATGAATGATATAAGATGAAGTAAGTCACCTATTAATTGAAATATGTTTATCATCATTTTTATTTTTAAATGATTTATTTTATTATTTTTATTTGTTATTGTGGGGTTTTTAATTCTTTTAATTCTTTTAATTTTTCTTTTTTTTTTATTTTTTTTTTAATTTTTTTTTTATTTATTGTTAATTGTTTGATTATTAGATTTTTATTTTTAATAAATTTTTTTATATTTATTTTATTGTTAAATTATATATTATTTAAATTTTGAAGTTATTAATTTTGATAATATGATGGAGTTATGTTATTTTTGTTATTTAATTTTTTTGTTATAAAATCATCAATATAATCTCTTTCACAAATATCAATTTCAAGCATTTTATTCATAGATGATATTTTATGTTCAATCATTTTAATTTTATTTGTTAAATCAATTATTTTTTCATTATTTTGTTTTTCTTGTTCTTCATAAAATTTTATTTCTTCATTTATTTTGTTTACTTGGTCATAATTTGGTTTCTGATTTAATAATGTAAATACACCATCATTTAAAAATGGCTCAAATCTAAGTTTATTTTTTTCTATTTCCATATCAATAGAATTTAAATCTTTTTTGTCAAAATTTGTAAAATTACTTCCAGGACGACAACAAGTACCATAAATATTCATTTTAATTTAATATTATTAATTTTATATTAATAATAAATCATAAATAAAAATAATAAATCTGATAATAAAAAATTGAAAAAAATTTATTAAAAGATTTTTTGAATTTAATAAAAATTTGATATCTTTTTGTTTCTTTTTGTGTGTTTTGGGGATTGGATATTTTATTTTTTTTATTTTTATTATTTTTAATTAATATGAATTTGGAGATAAAAATTTTATTTTTGATTAACTATTAATATAAAAATTATTTATATATATTCAAATTATAAATTAATTATTAAATAAAATAGATTTATTTATTTTTTATAGTTTGTTTTGATATAAAATAACAAAATATTTAAAACTATATGAGAAAAATAATACATAAAATAAATGTTTTCATTGTTTAAAAGGAGAATTAATATCTATTAAATTAACCCATAAATTAATACAAGAAATATGAAAATCATATCCAAAAACATTTTTATTCCCTTCACTATTAATATCATGAAGACATAATTTACAATATGTTTCAATATTATCATTAACTTCAACTTGTTGATTTTTAATTTTTTCAAAATTATTTTTTTCAAATAATTCACCAAAATTTTCACTTTTACTTAATTTTAACATTAATTCATATATTTTTTGAAATAATTTTTGATTAACATTTCCTTTTTTAAAATTAAGATAATTTTTAGTTGCAATAAATTTAGCATATAAAATTAATAATTGTAAATTTCCATTTAAAAAATCTGATAATTTTTTATTTGATAATATTTTTTCTTTAGTTAATTCAACATTTCCAAAAGACCATAAATTATTTAAAAAATGAATATTTTTTTCTAATTCTTGATTTAATTTTTCAAAAATAATTTCTAAATTATAATAAAATATTTTTTTTTCTTTATCATTTTTAAAATTTTTTAATAAAAAACTTTCAAGAGGTGATAAATTCTTTTTTGGTTTATCATTTTTTGGAATTTCTTCTTCTTGTTCAACGAATTGAAATTCATTTTCTTCATCTATTGCATTTGGATTTACTTCTTTTTTAAATTCTTTTAAAAAATCCATTTGTGTAAAACCTAAAATTGAAGGTTTATTTTCTTTTTTTTCTTCTTCTTTTTTTTCTTCTTCATTATTTTCTTCTTCTTCTACATTTTCAAATTCAAAATCATCTTCTTTTTCATTTTCTTTATTTTTATTAATATCATTATTTTCTATATTTTTATTATTATTTTCTATATTTTTATTGTTATTATTTTCTATATTATTATTATTATTTTCTATATTTTTATTATTTATATTTTCTATTATTGTTTCATTTTTATTTTTTTCTATTTCTGTTTTATTTTCTATATTAATATTATTATTATCTAAATCCTCATTTTTTATTTCAAATCCTTTATTTTCAATATTAATTGTTTTTGGGATTATTCTTTCATTTTTTTCATTATTATTTGTATTTTTTTCTTCTTCTTCAACTTCTTCAAAATCATCATCATCATCAAAATTAGTTTCTTCTTTTTTTATATCATTTATAACATTTGTTTGTGAATTTTGATTTTTATTAAAATTCATTTTATTATCATTATTTTTATTGACATCTAATATTGGAGCTTCATTTATATTTTCATTATTTTCATTTTTAATTTCATTATTAAAAGCACCCATAAAATCATCTAAACTTAATGATTTAGATTGAAATAATTTAGGAGTATTTTGTTTAATATTTATATTATTTGAAGGAAATTCTAAATTCATTAAATTTGGTTCAGGTGAAATTGATGTTGGTTTATTTGAATTATTGATATTAAAATCAAAATTATTTGTGATTTCTTTTTTATCATTTATATTTGAATTCACATTAATATTAGTATTTGTATTATTATTTTTTGAAGGATTAGTTGAATTTAAATCTATATTATTTGACTGTTTATTATTATTCTCCTTTTTTTCTGTTGTTTGTTCTTCTTCAATTGCTACGAATTCATCATCACTTGGTATTTCTTTATTTTCATTAACATTTGAATTATTATTCATTTGTATTTCATTTAACTCAAAATCAAAATTATTTGCTATACCTTGAATATTAATATTAGTGAAAGTATTTGACTTTGTAATATTATTATTAATATTAATATTATTGATTATATTACTATTAATTGAATTATTTTTATTAATATTTGTATTATTATTATTCATATTATAATTCATATTCATATTTATATTATTTGAATTTATGTTATTTTTCATATCATTATTCATATTCATAATATTATTATTCATGTTCATATTATTATTATTCATATTCATATTATTATTTATATTCATTTTATTCATATTCATATTATTATTCATGTTCATATTATTATTATTCATGTTCATATTACTATTCATATTATTATTCATATCCATATTATTATTATTCATGTTCATATTATTAAAATTTGTATTGTTATTATTAATATTATTTGTTTTATCTTTATTCAGATTTTTATTTCCATCATTAATCTGATTATTTAAATCATTTTTATTATCTTGGTCAAAATTTCCTAACAAACCAAATAAATCATCTAATTTTTTAGTAGGTTTAAATTCTTCTTGAACAAATTGAAATTCTTTATCATTATCATTATTTTCATTTTTAACTTCTTCTTTTTTTTTAACAGGATTACTTAACATAAAAGCATTAATAATATTCATTTCAGCTTGATGAATAGATTCTCCTTCTTTAATTTGTTTATTTGGATCTTCATCAATAGCAATAAAATCATCATCTTTAAAATCATCTTCAATTTTATTTTCAATTTTTGGTTCTTGATAAATAAAAGAAACTCCATTGAAAAAAGGAATTAAATTACTATTATTTAATTTTATTATATTTTGTTCAGTTAACATTTGATTATTTTGAGCTAAAGTTATTAATCTACATGCATAAAAAAATTCATCTTTATTTAAATCTTTTGCTTTTCTTTTACTTGATAAATCCCATATAATTTTTAATATGTTTTTATCTAAGTTTGCTTTCATAAAAAGTTTTACTACATCTGAACCATTAATGTAATCTGAACCTATATTTGAATTATTTGTTGCTAATAAAAAAGAGTAAAATTGATTTTCTTTTGGGGAATAAATTATTGAATTCATTTTTTTTTTAAATAAATATAAATAACAATTTTTTTTATGTTTAAAAATAATATATAGATTATAATTATTTATTTTTATTTTTTTATATAATTATGTTCTAGAATATAAATTATTTAAATATTTTAATATATAGAATATTTAATATTAATATTCTAATAACTCGTATTTATTTTTTTCGAATGTTTTATTATTTTTATTATTATTAATTTTATTTTTATTATACATCAAATACAAATTTTCTCCAATTTTTTTTCGAGGTTTTATTATTATTTTATTTGATTTTTCAAACATTTTATTCATCTTTTTAATAAGATTTTCATTTTGTTTTTTTAAAGTAATTTTGGCATTTTCTATTTTTTTTTTACGTTCTAGTCTTTTAATTATTTTCTCATACATTTCTGAATATTTATTTTTATATTCATCTGTTTCTTTTAATAAATTAATTAATAATTTTTCAATTAAGTAAATTTTCCTAATATCATTTAATTCATCTTGATTTTCTTTTTTTATATCATATACAATATATTTTTTCAAATTATTAAACATATCATTTATTTTTATGCTTAATGTATCTTTTTTTTCATCTTTTTTTAGACTTAGTTTTTCATAAATTTTTTCGTTTTCTTCAAATTGTTTTTTGTTAAATAATAAATTTTTTGAAGAATGTTTGATATCTTTTAAAATTTTCTTTTCTTTTATTTCATTATAATTATCTTTACTCATACTTTTTATTAAATCTTTTCTATAGTTAATATTTCTTCTTATATCGTTATAATTTTTCATAGAAATAATAATTTTATCTGTAATATTATTCATATGTTCATTAAAATCATTTTGATTTTTAAACATTAATTTATTTTTATGTAGAAAATTCATTTCCTCATCATTTTTTGTTAATCTTAATTCTTTTTCATTCGTATTATCTAGAGAATTTGTTTGTTTTATATTATATAAATAACCAAATAAAGTTGGAGTTTTTACCATTCTTTTTCTTATATCAGGTGAATTTATTCTTTTTTTATTTTCTTGATTCATTTTATTTATATACATTAATATTAATTTATTATCATTTTTCAAATCAATTAAATCTTCTCTTGCAAATTTTTCTATTAATTTTGTATTATTTTTTACACTCATTAAATAACATTTAATCTCAAATAATTCTTTTAGTAGTATTATATTATTATTTATTTTATTTTTTATCCTTTGAATATCACTTTTTAAATTATTAATTTTAATTTTATAAAATTCATTATTTTCAAATTCTAATAACTTAATAATATTTAATTTATTATCATATGAATCATATGTTTCACAATATAATTTAAATAATTTTATATTATTTTTACATTTTGAAATATTAATATTGCATTCTTTAATTTTATTTTTTAATTCAAAAATACTGTCATCACTTATTTCTTTTTTATATGATAAAAGATATTTTCCTTTAATTTCTAATTTTATTTTATCTTTAAACTCATTTAAATTTTCAGCTCTTATTTTAGGTAAATAAGTATTAATATAATTATTAAAATCACTTTTATTTTCAATTAATTTTTTTTCAACTGAACAATCCTTTAAATAAGTTTTATTTAAAAAACTATTTCTATGAGATTTATTAATTGATGTATTAACAGAATTAATTTGAAAATTTAATCTAATAGGATTATTTTTTTGAGAATTCTTTTTATAAATATAAGAACTAATAAATTGATTTTCAATTTTATTTTCAGGAATTGGATTTCGTAATTTTTTATTTTCTTGAAATTTTTCCCTAATATAATCTTTATGAAAACTCCTAATTAATTTTTCATTTAAAATTGATTTATATTTATAATAATTATTATTTAAACATTTATATCTATTAGAAGTTTCAGTAGATAAAGTTGTCGATAAATAAATTTTTGTATTTGATGGTTGTTTAACCATATTTTCATTATCATATATATTATCATTTGAATAATTATTATCAGAATCAATAGAATTAAATTTATATTCCATTGTTAAATTATAAATATTTATAATATATTAAATTATTTTATTATTTTATTATTTTTTGAGAATTAATATTTAATATAAAAATTAATATAAAAAAATCATATTAAATATTTCTTAAAAATGGCAGGTCGTCTCGGAAAAATTTATGGAACAGAAGAAGATAAGTAAGCGAAAAATATCTTATATAACTTCTAAAAAAATACAAAAAAAAAATTTTTTTGTATTTTTCAAATTTTCAAATTTAAAAAAAATCAAAAAACAAAAAAAAAATATAAAAAATCTAAAAAAATCAGAGTAAACTGTAATTTCTACTTCAAAATTGGAGCATGTCGTCATGGTGAGAAATGTAACCGTATACACAACAAACCAACAATATCTCAAACTCTTCTATTTAAGAATTTATATCAAAATCCTCAGACAGCAGTAGCAATAGCCTCAGGTAACAAAGTAAGTGACGAGGCTTTAAAAGAAGCAATAAATCATTTTGAAACATTTTACGAAGACATATTTTTAGAATTAGCAAAACATGGTGAATTATTAGAATTAAATGTATGTGATAATTTAGGTGATCATTTAATAGGAAATGTTTATGCAAAATTTTCAACAGAAAGTGAAGCAGAGAAAGCATTAAAAGCATTAAATGGAAAATATTATAATGATAAACAAGTACAATGTGAATATTCTCCAGTTACAAATTTTAAAGAATGTCGTTGTAGACAATATGAAGAAGGAAGTTGTGGAAGAGGAGGTTATTGTAATTTTCTTCATTTAAAGTATGTTTCTAAAAATTTTCAAAAAAGCCTTTTTAATCAAATGTATGCTGAACATCCTGAATATGGAAGAAGAAGAAGTTCTGAGAGAAAAAAAAGAAAACATAGACATAGTGATAGTGAAAGTAGTTTAGATAGTTTTGATAGTGTTGAAAGAAGGAAAATTATTTCGAATTGGAATAAAAAATGGGAAATTAGTAAAATTAAAGAAAGGGAAAGAAGAAGAAGAAGTAATAGTCAAGATAGAAGAAGAAGTTTAGAAAGAGTTGAAAGAAAAATTAGTGAAGATAGGAAAAGTTATTTGAAGTGAGGTTTTTTTTATTCTTTTTCTTTGTTTTTTTTTTATTGGATTTTTAGATTTTGGGTTTTTTTAAATTTTTGATAATTTATTTTTTTATTGTTTTATGGATTTTTTTTTATTTTTTATTTTATTATTTGTTTTTTTATTTTTAAATGAAATTTTTAAATGATTAAAAAAATAATTTTTTTATTATTTTTTTTATTATAAAAATATAAAAAAAAATTTAATTATATGTTCCTTTTTTATTTTTATATATTTTCCTTTTATAATTTTCTTTGAAAAAATAATTAAAATTAAAAATATTAAAAAAAATATTTTAATTATTATATAATGAATTGGTTATTATAAATGATAAATAAGAATTTAAAACATCAGAAATTACACTTGTATTTTCAAAATCATTTTTTTCATTTTCTATGATATCATGTGCTCCTTCAATTATAATTAATTTTCTTTTTAAATCATTTTTTAATAAATCATTAAAATCATATACATTTGATTTTCTACTTGTATATGAAGTATATGAATTTTTACTCATCATACTAATATTTTTATCAAAAAATAAAGGAGGTAAATTTTTCTTTTTTTGATTTGTAACACTATAACTTTTTATTTTATTTTGAAATAAGGGATTTAAATTATTTATACTAATAAAACTATCTTGATTAGAATGAACACAAATAATTTTAGTTTTCATGTTTTTAAAATTAATATTTGTATTAAAAAAATAACCTTTAGTAATTTGTTTATAACCTTCTAAAGTAATAATATTTGTTTCCTCACTTTCAGACTCATCTTCATTTTTTTCTTCTTCTTCATCATCTTCATTACTAAAATCTGAATTAGAACTTAAACTTAAAGAATTTTTAGATTCACTCTTTTTACTACTTTTAGTAAATTTACTTTTATTTTTACTTTGACTTTTATTTTTATTTTTACTTAAATTATTCTTACTTTCTTTATCTTTATTATTTTCTAATAAAGATTTTGGATTAATAATAACACTTTTAATAAAAAATTCAATATTTTTTGGATTTTTAGTATTACTTATATTTTTAAGTATTTCTACCATTGATTGATTTAAAAAAGAATCATTTTGACAATAACCATTAAATATTATAACAGAATGAATAAAATCCCAATATTTTTCATATATTGAAGTATAAGTTAATGCAATATTTCCTCCATTTCCAAAACCAACTAAAATTAAAGAATAACTTTGATCAAATAATTTTCTAGAAAATAAAAAATATAAAAATCTATCTAAAAATTCTGAATAATACATATTATTTAATATATTTTTTTTTGAAAAAAAAGTTCCACTTTGACCAGGAAAATTAAATAAAACTAATTTAACATCTTTTAAATCTTTAGAACAACTTTTAATAGATTCTGAAATAGTATTTTGATATTTTTCATATGAATCAAAAAAATCATTTAAAACTAAAATAATAAATTTAGAAGATTTTTCTTCAGTTAATAAAGTAATACTTCTTCTTTTACCATCTTTTTTTTTTTGAGAATTAGTTTTTAAATTCATAATTGTATAAGGAACTGCAGTATTAGAATCATAAACAAAAATAGAAGAATCTTTTAAAATTTGTGTTTCTTCAAATTTTCCTAATTTTATATAATCTTCGCTTGAAATATTTTGAGTTAATAATAAAGGATTTTCACTTATTGGAATATTTCCTTCATTAAATTTAGGTAAAGGTGAAGTAATATAATAATAAGGAACAGTATTTTTATATTCATCTGAACTTTTATTATAAAATAATGATGATATTATAATTTTTTTTTTATTTTTTTCTTTTTTTAATTTTTTCTTTTTTTCATTTTCTTCTAATGTTAATTGTGCATTATGATATTCATTTTCATCTTCTTCAATACTTTCAGTATTATGTAAATATTTAAATTTCGCAGGAGAAAATTGAACAAATTTTTCTAATTTTGCTTCTTTTTCTTTTTTTAATTCAAATATTGATTTTCTTTTTGATGAAACCATTACACTATATCTTTGTTTTACTTTAGAAAAATCAATTGTACTTATTTTTTTATGTGCATTTGAAGGACTAATAATACTTACTTTTGGTAAAGAAGAAGATATAGTTTTTCTTTGATTTAAATGTATTTTTGCTACACTCGCAGTATTTGAATGAACTAAAGGTTTTTTTCTTACATCAGAACTTAAACTTTTTCTTTCTTCTTTTTTAGAATCAAATTGTAAATCTTTTTTTATTTTTTCAATACTTTTATTAGTACTTAAATTAACTCCATGTTCATTTAATTCATCATCTTCATGAATTCCATCTTCAAATATAAAAATTTTATTTCCAATCATTTGTTTTTCTTTAATAGTATTTAATTTCTTTGCAGTATATCTGTTTATATCTTCTTCTTCTTCACTTTTTTCTTTTTCTTCTTCTTCTTTTTCTTTTAATAAATTTTTATAATTTAAAAATAAATCATTATCAACTTGATTCATTTCTCTTTGAATATTATCTTGTATTTCATATTGATTTTTATCACGTGCTAAATTGTCATAAACATCATTTTGTAATGCAGGATTTGCTTCTAAAATTTTAGTTAAAATATCTAATTTTGGATTATAAATATGAGAATTTATTCCCATATGCATTCTTAATGATTTCATTGAAATTTGTTGTTCTGTTTTTGGTTTTGGAATATCTAATTTTTTATATAAAGTATCTGGTTTTGTGTCTAATTCATTAAATAATAAACTAAAAAATTTATTTTTTGTTTTTTCTGCTACTAAATTTAATTTTAATAATCTTAAATTAACATTCATTTTATATGAAAATTCTTTGTTTAATTCTTCTTTTCTTGTATGAGTATTTTTTATTTTTCCTTTTTCTTTTTTTTTATTTTTTTCCATTTCTTCTAATCTATCTCTTAATATTTTTTCTTGTAATATTTTCTTTAAAGAAATTTCACCTACTTTTTCTTGGAAAAGTAAATTATCTTCAAAATTTAATTTATTATCATCAAAACTTGAAGTTTTTAAATTTTCTCCTTTTAATAAAACATCTCTTGCTTTTGTTAATGATTTAAATTGAGATGTACACTCATCAATATTTGACATAAAATTTTTAATTATATTATAAATTTTAAAACAATTTTCACATATTCCTTTTTCATCATACATATAATCATAATTTATATGTTGAAATTTATTTGGTTTTGGAACATATAAAATTATTGTTTTTTGTTGTTGAATTTTTTTATTTTCAAAATATTGTTTTATCTTTTCTGGATCGTATAATTTATCTATTTCTTCATCTGAATCTTTATTTCCAAATTCTTTTCCTTTCATTTTTTCTTCATTTCTTTTTTTTAATTCATTTTCTTTTCTTTCTTTTATAATTCTTTCTATTTCTTTATCTTTATCAAAATTTTTTGGAAAAATTGAATAAGCCTTTAAAACAATATTTACTAATTGTGGATTATCATATACTTTTTTTATTTGATATAAAGGTAAACAATAAGGAAGTTTATTATTTTTATCTCTATTTGTAAATTTATTTTCTTCTGGAATATTATATTCTGGTATTTTTGAATTTTGCTTTATTCCTTTAAAAGTTTGAGGAATTATATAATCACAAAATTCTCCATAACATATAGATTTTTCTTTTAATTTATCATAATAAAATATTTTTTTTGGTTCTGATGATGTATTCGAAATTGTTATATCTAATTTTTCTAATTTTTTTGTACTTTTTTGTCTAATTTCTTTTGGTTTTTTTTCAGTATCATTTTCATTTTGTTCTTTCTTTTTTTTCATTTATATAAATTTATTAATTATTAAATTTATAACTTTATTTTTTTTATATTTTTTAAAAAATATAAATTTATTTAATTTAATTTATTGAAAAATAAATTATAAAAAAATGTCAAATTACAATCCTTTATATCAAATGAATGAAAGAGAAATCGATAATATGGATCAAAATAATTATGATATACGAAACAATAATTATAATATTCATCAAGATTCATTAATGAATGAAATAAATAAATTAAAAAAAGTTAAAGAAAGAGTTGCTTTATTAGAAGAAAATGGTGTAAAATTAAATCAATTAGAACAAAATGTAAAAAATAATGAAGAAAAAATAGATCAAGTAAATAAAGTAATGAATGATTTTGTAAAAGCAAAAAATGATGAAATAAATCATACAAAAAGTTTCATATCTCAATCAATGGAATATGAAAAATTACAACAAGAAAATATAACATTAAAAGCAGATACATTAATTTATAGAGAAGATATTGCACATTTATCAGAAGTGAATAAAAAATTAGAAAATGAATTAGAATTATGTAGAAAAAAAATATTAGATTTAATTAATAATAATGATTCATATGAAAAAGAACTTTTAAATAGAAATTTACAAGTTAATCAATTAACTGAAGCAATTACTAGATTAAGATTATTTGATAATCCTGAAGTTGATTTTACTATTGAAAATAGGAAAAATAAAGATCAAAAAATTCAAGAATTGGCTTTTCAAAATAAAAATTTAAATGATGATAATATTAAATTAGTAACTGAAAATAAAATATTAAATGAAAAATTAATGAATGTTATTAAAGAAAAAGAAGATTTATGTAAAGAATTAAATTATTGTAAACAAAGAGAAAATGAACAAATTAATTTATTAGAAGATAAAATTCAAAATTTAGAAAATCAATTAAATTCAATTTCAAAAGAAAATATTTCTTTAAGATTAACAGATGAAAAATATTTAAGAGAAATTGAACTTATTAGAAAAGAAAAAGAAAACTTTGCAAATAAATTAACTAAAAAAAAAGATCAATTAAATGAATTATCAATAAAATATAATTCTTTAGAAGAAAAATGTAGACAATTAGAATTTGAAAAACAATTAAATCAAAATGTAGTTAAAGACACTGTTCAAAAAGATAATAATAAAAAAGAAATATTTAATGATTTATATAATAAAATTCAATTATTTAAATCTCAATTTAAGATTAGAAGATCAATGAGTCCTTCAAAAAATAGTTATGACTATTCTGGAAATTAAAATTAAAGAAGAAAGAAAAAAAAGTCTGAAAAAAAAATGAAATAAATTTATTTAATTTTAAATTTAATTATTTTTTTTTTAAAATTCTAAATAAATGTCATATGATTATTCAGATTTTTCAAATTATTCAATAAAAGAAACAATAGGAGAAGGTAATTTTGGAAAAGTAAAATTAGCAATTTTTATTCCAACAAAAGAAGAATTTGCAGTAAAAATATTAAATAAAAAAAGACTAAAACAAAAAATGAACAAATCAATATTTACTGAAATTGATATAATAAAAAAACTAAATCACATAAATGTAATATATGTATATCAAATAATAGAAAATACAGAAAATTTTTATATAATAATGGAATATTGTGAAAAGGGGGAATTATTTGATTACATAGTAGAAAAAAGAAGATTATCAGAAGATGAATCTTCAATATTTTTTTATCAATTAATAAATGGAGTAGAACACATTCATAATAAAAAAATAGCTCATAGAGATTTAAAACCAGAGAATTTATTATTAAATAAAAATAAAATATTAAAAATAATAGATTTTGGATTATCACATAATATAAAAGATGGTAATTTTTTAAGTACAAAATGCGGAAGTCCATCTTATGCTTCTCCAGAAATAATAATAAATAAATATTATGATGGTTTTAAAAGTGATATTTGGTGTTGTGGTATTATTTTATATGCAATGTTATGTGGTTATTTACCTTTTGAAGGTGAAAATAATGATGAATTATTTAAAAATATTCTTATTTGTAAACCAGAATTTCCAAATTTTTTATCTGAAAATTCAAAAAGGTTAATTAATAAAATTTTAAATGTTAATCCTGATGAAAGAATTAGTATTAATGATATTAAATGTGAAGATTTTTATTTGAAAGGTAAAGAATTATGTGATATTGATTATCATTTAGTTGAAAGAAATTTATTAGTTAATAGAATTATTAATAAGAATCAAGATGTTAAAAAAAAAATTAGGAATTTAAAAATTTTATATAAAGAAAATGAAGAAAATGTTTTTAGGAAAAAATTAGTTATGTTAAATACTAATTTGAATTTGAAATGTAAAGAAAAAAAGAAATATAATACTAATAATATTTTAACTGATAATATAAAAAAACATGTTGGAAAAATTAGTTTTAGTAATTTAAGTAGTGAACAAACAAGAAATAAAAATAAAAATATTTTTTCTTCTTCTTCATCAAAAAATAATAATAAACAAAAGTTAAATAAAGTATTTTCTCCGAAATTTTCATTAAGAGATTTAATTGAAACAAAAAGTAAGAAAAAAAATATTCCTCATTTGAATAATACAAATTTTATTTATGATAATATTAATTTGAATTTTAATTTCAAAGACTTTTATATAAATGGAAAAAAAAATGTAAAAACAACATTAAGTCCTTTTGATAAAAAAAAAATTCATTTATCAAAAAGAACAAAAATAATAAATTCTATTTCAAATAATATAAATAATAATAATCAATATGATTCAATAACTAAAAAAACATTTAATATAATAATGAGTAATATGAATAATTTTAAAATGAAACATAAAAAGAAAAGAAGTGAAAATATAAGTGCAATTAGTAATTTAAGTAATTATACTAATCCTAATTTTTCTAATGAACGTAATAAATCATCTTCAAGAGATGAAAAATTTATTTCTCAATCTACAAGAAGAGATAGTATTAATTTTTTACCTATTTTGAAACATTATTAATTGTGCTTAAATGATTATAAATATTAAGTAAGAAAAAATTGTGGATATTTGAAAGTTTTTTCTTTATTAAAAGAAATAAAATAATATTAGTTTGTAAATTGAATTTTTTTAATAATTTTATTTTTAAAATAAAATAATAATATTTATTTAATTAATAAATAAAAAAAATTATTTTATTATATCTTCTTAAGTTTTCAATTTAAAATAATAATATTATAGTATTATATGATTTTTTAATCTTATAACTCATTTCTTTGTTAAAAATAAACTAATTTTATATTATTGAATTTATAACCTTTAAAAGAAAATATAACAATTTAATTGTCAGATTTTTTAACTTCGAACAAATTAATTTTTTTTTTTGATCCAAAATTAAAATGACCATTACTTGAAATAGTAGAATCTATATCTTTTAATTCACTTTCGATGCCTTTTCCAAAGTAAGTATTTTTATTATTTTGTTCAATTCCTAAAAATTCAATAATTTTTTTTTTTCCAATTCTTTCTACTTCTTTTATATAATTTATATTTTCATTTTCACTCATTAATTCTAAATTATCTTTAAAAGTTAAAGTATTTTCACTTAAACCAAATTTTTCTTCTAAAAAATTTCTATTTGAACATAGGAAAATTTTTTTATAAAAATTAATATAAGACATTTCAAATAATTCTTTAATTTGAGTTTTTAATATACATAATTTATTAACAATTTTTTTATTTTTATCTTTATCTTGTTTATATTTTGAACTTATTTTATTTGATAAAAATTCTTTAAGAGAAACATTTGATAATATTTTATTATGTTTTTTAGTAACATTTTGAGTTATTTTTCCTGAAATTTTTCTTAAACGAAATCTTTGAAAACCATCATAAATAAATTTAATATAATCATTTACAAATTTAATTATAAAGTTATGATACATTACTTTTATCTTTCTTAAAATATTATCAAAACTCATTTTTGAATGAATTGTTATTATTTTATTTTTTTGATTAGTTCTTTTTATTCTTCCTCTTTTGTATGAATTATATTTTTTTTTTCTTTTTTCTTTTTTTAAAGGTTTTGTTTCTGAATTCAAAAGTTCATTTTTTAATGAATTTAATTGCTCTTGTATCAAATTATAACTTTGGATAAGGACATAATAAATTTTTGATTTTAGATTTTCTTCCTGATTAAATAATGAGAACTCTTCCATTGTTTAAAGATATTAATTTTTGTTAATACTATATTATGATATTATTTGGAAAAAAATAAATTATTGAAATAAATTTATTTTCAATGTTTTATTCATTTTGTTTATTACTTTTAATTAGTAATTAATATCAAATTTAAGAAAAGTATATTTTTTAGTTATTTAATATACTAATTATTAATTTAAATATCATTTCTTAATTTAAGAAGAAATAATTAGATTTTTAAAAAGTGGTAATAATAGAATCAAATTAAAATTTTTCTTTTAAATAATGAAAAATTAAATAAATATTAAAATAAATTTTAATCAAAAAACATAATGTCGTAGATTTTACTTCAATTGCATTTTAACAAAATAAATTTCAAATTTATTGAATAATTATTAATAACTATTAATATAGATATAATAATTTTAATTTATTTCTGAAATAAAAATACATAAAAAAATTAAGTAATAATAATTAACAAAAAAAGGGAAAAAAAAACTACAATTAACCTATTTTTTTCGATTAACTAATAAAAAAATATTTTTCTTATATAAGAAAAAATTAAAATAAAAAATAAAAAACCATCAAAAAAAATAACAAAAAAAAAATTAAATTAAATAAAACCAAAAAAATATTTTTTTTTTTAAAACTTAAAATGTAAAAATCAAAAAAATTAAATAATTTAATGATCATCTTCAATCATAGCAGTAAGAACATCTTTAATAAGAACTTTAAATTCTTCAAAATCAATTTTTCCAGAATGATCAGTATCTAAATGTTCAAGAACTTCTTTAACATCTTCTTTTGAAGGTGGTTCAGCTCCCATATCATTTGAAATTTGAGCCATTACTTTTTCTAATTCAGATTCATCAATTTGTCCTGATTTATCTGTATCTACACTATCAAATGCAACTTTTGCTACTTCATTTAATTTTTTTTCATTGTTTAAGATATCTTTTATTGTATTTGACATTTTTTTTATATATTATTTATTTTTTTATAATGTTTATATTAAATTTTTGTAATTTTTTTATTTTTTTTTTTATTTACTTTTTTATTAACAAAAAAAAACAAACAAAAAAAATAAAAAGCAAATTATTAAAAATATCAAAATACAATAATAATACAAATCAAAATAAAAAAAACAAAAATGAAACTAAAAAATAAAATATAATAAAAGTATGAAAATACAATAAAAAAAACCAAAAAATAAACTAAAAATAAAAAAATATAAAACAAAAATAAAAAAATATATACATTAAACATTATAAAAAACAAATACAAAAAAAAATATTTTTTAATATAAAAATAAATATCAAGCAACATTAATAGTATCAAAAGGTAAACCTTTAGCAATAAATCCTCCAGTAATATCAAGTATAGCATAACCATGATGATCTAATCTTTTATGCATAATATCAGAATCAATACCATTAAAATTAGTATTACTTTTATCACTAAAAAATTCAGCAATTTTTTTTCTTTTAATACTAACTGCATCTAAATGATGTACAAATACAGAAATAAATTTATCTTGTGTTGGAATTAATGGAGCAATTTTTTCTTTTTGACATTCATTTTCACTTCTTACTTCAATAAATGCATTTTCATTATGATCACCTGATAAAATATCCAATTCCATTTTATCTTTTATATTTTTATTATTCCAATATAAATTATAAAAACTTTTTAAAAACATTTCAATTAATTCTTTTCTTATACCATATTTTTCAGGATATTTTAGCATTAATTTAATATGTAAATCACCAATATTTTCAGTTTTAGTTATTAAATCAAATAAATCATTTTTAATATTATCTCTTGGATTAATAAAATTTAAACCTTCAATTTGTAATTCTTTTTCAATGTGATTAATAGCATTATCATCAGTACACATATAAAAAGGTTCAGAATTACTAAAATTAATATATTTATATAAAATAAAATCAATATCATTTTGATTTAATTTAATAGTCTTATTAATATTATTATTAATATTATTTTCATTTAATAAATCTTCAAAAATATTCAAAGCTAAAATAAACTCACCTGAATCACCTCCAGTTGTACTAAGGACTGGTTTATTGTATCTTCCATCTAAACATTTAAATGAAGATTTCTCTATTGGAACATATGTTAAACTTAATGCATCACCTATTAAATTTCTTACTGAATTTAAGGATGCACCTTTTCCTTTTATTTCATTTTGAATTGTTAATTTTGATGGATCACATTTTGGATTTTTATTATTTTCTATTAGAGAATTTTTGTCTTCTGATTCTTCATTACATGAACATATTGCTGTGTAAGATTCATCATTTATTATCATTTTTCCTTGGATTTTATTATCTGGTGATATTGTTTTTTTGTCTAGTTCTATAAAGGATGATATTAAATTGTTTTGAGGAGAGGTTGTTATTAGGTTTAGAAATGTTATTATCAGTATTATTAATGATTTCATTTTTTTTTTTTGAGATTAATTTTATATTTTGGAAATTATTTTTTTTTAATTATTTAATCCGTTTTTTAATTATATTCATTTAAATAAATTAAAAAGTTTTTAATTGTTTTTTTATTATTTTCAATGATTATCAAATTAATTTTTTAAAATTTAGTATAAGGAAACTATATATAATATAAAATTTTTTTTTA
>JAEEGK010007449.1_pt1 | contig 26103 bp, 17 predicted proteins | sample 8958771 | NCBI WGS metagenome assembly JAEEGK01 (sample SAMN16246547, study PRJNA631951) | gut metagenome | biome: gut microbiome; feature: rumen; material: SC-attached | host: Bos | place: Iran: Karaj | collected 2018-10 | reverse complement strand
TGACTTTTTTGTTGCTTAAGCGGTTAACGCGAAATGTATGAGTCTTCTCGCTTTTTCGTCGTCAGGCGCGAAACTTGTACGACGTAAGTTTCAGCTCATGCCGCAGGCCATTCACTTCGTTCAGGCCAGGCGGCCGTTTCTAACGCAGACGACGAAGCTCGAATCCTCATACATTTTGCGTCACCCGCAAATATAAAAAATAGAGTCAGGAGAAGGTATCTCCTGACTCTATATAAAATCAGATTGCTTTTATGCGGTTTATTCCCTGATGATCAATTTGATGACCACGGGATTGTGATCCGAATCCCTGAATTGCATATCCATGGTCTCGCAGGAGATCACCTCGAGATTGTCGGATACGATGAATCCGTCTATCACATAGAACTGGAAGTGTTCCTTATCCGCAGCGGTCGCATAGGGCTGATCGAGTGATCTGCAGGTGGGTGCGGAAGGATCCTGAAGGAAGATGAGCGAATCGTCAAATGCACTTTCCTCGAGAAGTCCGCAGTGCCACTTTCCGGGATGTTCGGGATATGCCGAGATGTCCGTTCCCGAGAAGGCCTGGTTGAAATCACCTGCTGCGATCACGTAATTGCCCGCATCGACCTCTGACTTGAGGATATCGGCAAGCATTTTGGTCTGTGCGATCTTGCCCTCGCCCGAATCGTATGCCTCCAGATGGAGATTGACTATTACGAGCTCCTTATCGCTGCCGTCAATGGGGATCCTGTTTACGGATACGCACCTCTTAAGGTTGGCGACCCTGATGGGCCATTTGAACGGGCAGGGAAGGGAGATCCTCTCTGCTGACGTTATGTCATATCTCGAAAGGGTCATGATTCCGCTCTCGACATGACCGATGGGCGGAATGGGGTAGGGAACTATATCCACCTTGAAATTGTAGGCGAATGAGTAGTCAAATCCCGGGAATGCATCCGATATGACCTCGGTCTCGTCCGTATGATAGGATCTGCTGGCGTCGAGATCCGTTTCCTGAAGGAGCATAATATCGGGATCTATACCCGTCAGGGTGTCTGTTATGCCGGACAGGTTCTGCTTAACGCGGTCCTTGTCCGCGGTATATACCATCTCGCCGTAATCCATGAAGAAATCGGCATTGTCTCCGAGCGTTCCGCATCCCACGTTCCAGGTTACGACGGTCAGCTCGTCTCCGACAGAGGGCTTTAACATATCCTGCCCTTCAAAAGCGGTTTTCAGGGTTTCTTTTTCATCCGGCCTGTATTCACGGATCGTCAAAAAGAGAAACAGAAGAACCACAAAGGCCACGGCGGCCGAAACCAGGGATAAAACCACTTTTAACAGTATTTTTAAAGCTTTTTTCATTGAACATTACCTCGATTTTCTAATTTTATCCCAAACGTGTATAATAATCCAGATATTTGGGGGATAAGTATTGCGCCGGAATAGCCGTAAACGAGCGGAAAAGCCGAAAATGTGGTATACTAAAAGTTGTTTTTGAAAAAGAAAGACCATAAGAGGGATAACAAGGTGTCCTTATCATTTACCGAAAAAGAATTCATCCCCGTAATGCTCGGGGGAGATATCAATACATACTCCGTTTCGAGGGCATTTTACGAAAAATATAACGTGAAGTGCTACGTATTCGGAAAGTACCCGACGGGTCCCAGCTACGACAGCAGGATCATCGAATATGAAGCAAATCCCGCCATAGAGACGGATGAGTACTTCGTAAAAAGAATGAACGACTTTGCCGCAGAGCACAGTGACAAGACGGTAATCCTTGTCGGATGCGGCGATTCATATGTGGCGCTCTGCTCGAAGCATAAGGCGGAGCTTGCGGAGAACATCATCACTCCCTACATAGATTATGACCTCATGCATTCGCTCCAGATGAAGGAGACCTTCTACGGACTCTGCGACAAATGGGGCATCGATTATCCCGGAACGGTCATCTATGACAGCAGCATGGGCGATGACTTTGCGATGGATTTCCCCTATCCCGTCATCCTCAAGCCCTCGAACGGCATCCAGTACTGGGAGCATCCCTTTGATACACAGAAGAAGGTTTATACCATTCATGACAGGGAAGAACTCATAAGTGTCATTCACGACATCTACGGCGCGGGATACACCGATACTCTCATCATCCAGGACAGGATCCCGGGCAATGACGAATACATGAGAGTCCTTACTTCATATTCCGACCGGAACGGAAAGGTCAAGATGATGTGCCTCGGACATGTTCTTCTCGAAGAGCACACTCCCCACGGACTCGGAAACCATGCGCTTATTATCACAGAGCCCAATAAGGAACTGATGGAGAAGGTAAAGAACCTCCTCGAGTCGATGAACTATGTCGGATTTTCCAATTTCGATATCAAATATGACACTCGTGACGGAAAATTCAAATTCTTTGAGATAAACACAAGACAGGGAAGAAGTAATTTCTATGTGACGGGATCGGGCTTCAATGTTGCCGAGTACATCACCGAGGATTATTTCTACAAGAAGGACCTGCCTTTAAAGTATGCCGAGGAAGAGCATCTCTGGACAGTGGTTCCAAAGGGCGTCGCTCTCAAATATGTAAAGGATCCCGCGCTCAGGGCCACGATGAAAAGGCTGTGGAGCGATGGTGAGGTGGTCAATCCGATATTCCTGAAGGGCGACTCGAATCCCGGAAGAATGTACAGGATGATCAAAAACTATTTCAGCCACTACGTAAAATTCAAGAAATACTATAAGGTGTGATGATGAAGAAGATCTTAGGCGTCATCGGAGGCATGGGCCCCGAAGCAACCGCATATTTTTACGAAGAGATCATAGCTCATACCAAGGCTCTCAAGGACCAGGACCATATTGACATGGTCATCCTCAGCCATGCTTCGATGCCGGACAGGACCGAGGCGATCAATTCGGGCGAGTATGAAAAGCTTCTCGCTTCCATGAAGGGCGAGATCGAAAAGCTAGAAAAATGCGGAGCGGGCAACATCGCGATCCCCTGCAACACATCGCACTTCTTCCTTGATAAGATTCAGGCAATGACCGGGATCCCCGTTATCAATATGATAAAGGAGACCGCACGCTATATCGCGGAAGGTGAGATCAAAGTAAAGAAGGTCGGTATCCTTGCGACGGACGGAGCCGTGAAGACGGGACTTTACCAGCAGGCCTGCAGCGAGTACGGACTTGAGAGCGAGATACCCGATCCCGAGTATCAGAAGAAGGTGATGTCCCTTATCTATGATGACATCAAAGCAGGAAAGCTCGGTGATGAGGACAAGTTCCACGCTGCGGTAACCAATCTTCAGCAGAAGGGCTGCAATGTGATCATACTCGCATGCACCGAACTCAGCGTTTACAAAAAACATCACAAGGTTCCCGCACACTGCGTCGATGCGCTTGATGTGCTCGTAAGAGAATCGATCATAAGAAGCGGAGCCGAGTACGAAGAATTATGAGTTTAATACTTTCTATATCCGAATATGAGAAGGCACTTGATCAGTCGGGACTTCTGCAGAAGTGTCTGTTAAAAGATAAGTTTTCCGAAACGGTCTCTCTTGTGACTTACGATTCCAGAGAGGTCGTGGCGGGGACTCTTTTTATTTGTAAGGGAGCTGCATTCAAACCCGAATATCTGAAGTCTGCGATAGATGACGGTGCGGTTGCTTACGTGTCCGAAAAAGAATACGAAGAAGGCTCATCGGTTCCCGCTATCATCGTTTCCGATATAAGGAAGGCGATGCCGGTACTCGGGGATCTCTTTTACGATTATCCCCAGAACAGACTGAAGATCACCGCATTCGGCGGAACCAAGGGAAAGTCGACCTCGACATATTATATGAAGTCGGTCGTTGACGAATTCCTTTCCTCAATGGGAAAAGGAGAGAGCGCCGTTCTTTCATCCATAGACAATTACGACGGCGTCATCAGGGAGGAATCCCACATCACCACGGCAGAGTCACTTGAGCTGCATAAGCATATGGCAAATGCGGTCGCAAGCGATATAGATTTTCTCGAGATGGAAGTATCGAGCCAGGCACTCAAATATGACAGGGTGCTCGGTATGAGATTCGCCGTTTCGGTATTCATGAACATCTCCGAGGACCATATCAGCCCGAACGAGCATGCTGATTTTGAGGATTACCTTTCTTCGAAGATGAAGATGTTTGCGCTTACCGATACCGCCGCGGTCAATCTTGATTCCGACTGCATCGACAGGGTTCTTGAAGAGGCGAAGGCCGCGAAGAGCTTTGTGACATTCAGCTGCAAGGATGATTCGGCCGATTATTATGCATATGACATCAGGAAGGATAACGAGAGCATCTTCTTTAAGGTTGTAAAGAGATCCACTCCTTCCTTTGACGAGGAATTCGAACTTACGATGCCAGGACTTTTCAATGTCGAAAACGCCCTCGGTGTCATTGCGGCTGCGGATATTTACCGTATCCCCGTTGAGTGCATCAGGGAAGGACTGCGCAAAGCAAAGTCCCCCGGAAGGATGGAGCTTTTCAAGAGTAAGGACGGACTTGTAAATGCGTTCGTTGATTATGCCCACAACAAGCTCAGCTTCGAAGCACTCTATTCATCCGTCGAAAAGGAATTCCCCGGCTATGACATAGTCGGTATCTTCGGCTGCCCCGGAGGAAAGGCATATCAGAGAAGATACGAGCTTCCGCAGGTTGCCGCAAAGTATGCGGACAAGATCTATATCTGTGCCGAGGATCCCGGACCGGATCCCGCAGAGGAGATATCCGAGCAGGTTGCAAAATATGCGAAGGAAGCGGGCATAGCATATGAAGAGATAGAGGACAGGGGAGCCGCAATACATAAGGCGATCCTTGAGGTCAGACGCCCCACGGTGCTCCTTATCACCGGAAAGGGCGAGGAGACAAGGCAGAAGTACGGCACGGTTTATGCACCCTGCAGATCCGATGCCGATTATACTAAGGAATATATCCGGGAGTATGATGAGTCGCCACATCATGCAAGGAAATGAGCGGACCGCTCGGAAATTGAAATCCCGCCCGTAAAATAGTATTATACAAGATGTAGTAGTTTCGCCTTTGAACCGGTGGCATATATGGCATCCGGTCAGGGTATAACACATAACCCGGAGGACTTATGAACATAGTCATAGTCGGTTGTGGCAAGGTAGGAATGGTCATAACCCAGCAGCTTTCAAGTGAGGATCACAATATCACGCTTGTAGACGAAGACAGCGAAGCCATTGCGGCCGTAACCAATCATTACGATGCAATGGGAGTCGTCGGAAACGGCGTCAGCTACCAGACCCTTGTTGAAGCGGGAATCTCGGACTGCGATCTTTTCATTGCCGTCACCGATTCGGATGAAAAGAATCTGCTGGCCTGCCTTATCGCCGGAAAAGCCGGAAAGTGCAAGACTATAGCAAGAGTCAGAAATCCCATTTATTCGCATGAGATCGAATTCCTTAAAAGAGAATTCAATCTCGCAATGGTCATCAATCCCGAGGATACCGCCGCTATGGAGATATCCAGGGTTTTCCTTTTCCCTTCCGCATTCAAGATCGACACCTTCTCGGGCGGAAGGATAGAGCTCTTCCATTTCCACGTTACCGAAGGAATGCCCGTATGCGGACAGTCCCTTATGGCTCTGCGTGAGGATATGCTGAAGGGCATCATTGTCTGTACGATCAAAAGAGGAAACGAAGTCATCATCCCCAAAGGTAATTTCTCCTTTGCTGCGGATGATAATGTAAGCATTGCCGCAACGAGAAAGGATGCGCTCGCATTCTTCAGAAAGCTCGGCGAAGTAAAGGGCAGGGTCAAGAATGCCATGATCGTCGGCGGCGGAACGATGTCTTACTATCTGGCTGAGAGACTCCTCAGATCCGGAATAGAAACGACGATCGTCGAGATAGATTACAAGAGATGCGAAGAACTTTCGAGCAAGCTTCCCGCAGCAAGGATCCTCCACGGGGACGGAACCAACAGGGATCTTCTCGATCAGGAAGACATTTCGACATTCCAGGGCTTTGCGGCTCTTACCGGACTCGACGAGGAGAACATCCTCCTTTCGCTCTATGCGCGCAAGCATTCATCCGCAAAGGTCGTCACCAAGATAGGAAGACTGAATTTCGGATCCGTTATAGATGCGCTCAATCTCGACACGATAATCAACCCGCAGAAGATCACTGCGGATCACATAGTCAAGTTCGCACGTTCGATGAGTGCGGATGCATCCGATGATGTTGAATCACTTTACAAGCTTGAGAACGGAAAGGCGGAAGCAATCGAGTTCAAGATCAAGGTCGAATCTCCCGTGACCGGAGTAAAGCTCAGGGACCTCAAGCTCAAAAAGAATGCTCTTGTCTGCAGTATATTCAGAAACGGCAAGAACATAATCCCTACCGGACAGGATGAACTCATGGTCGGGGATTCCGTTATTGTAGTCATCGGCGGAGCCCATATTGCCAATATCAGGGAGATCCTCGAATAGTAATGAAAAAGAATTCGATAATACTTTATATAGTGGGGATACTTCTTATCTTTGAAAGTGCGTTCCTGTTGCTTCCGCTGGCGGTGTCCCTGATCTATGCCGACGGTAACTGGATGTGGTATCTGCTTACCATATTCATCTGTCTCATTCTGGGTTTTCCCCTTACAAAGATAAAGCGAGGAAAGCATCTTTCCCTTCAGGAAGGATATATCATCGTTGCGCTGTGCTGGATCGTTCTTTCACTGATCGGTGCATTGCCCCTTATGCTCAGCGGAGATATTCCGAATTATATCGATGCGCTCTTTGAGACCGTATCCGGTTTTACCACAACGGGAGCGAGCATTCTTTCCGATGTCACCCTTCTGAGCAGGTCCGGAATGTTCTGGAGAAGCTTCATGCACTGGATAGGCGGTATGGGAGTCTTCATGTTCATGATGGCGATACTTCCCATGCTCGGAACCTCTGACATGAATCTTATGAAAGCGGAGTCCACCGGTCCTTCGGTCGAAAGGATCGTGCCCCATGTGCGTGACACCGCAAGACTTATGTACGGAATGTATTTCGGTATCACCACCGCCGAGATCATTTCTCTTCTCATCACCGGAATGGACCTGTATTCCTCCGCACTGCTCACCTTCGGAAGTGTCGGCACCGGAGGTTTCGGCATGGTCAACGAATCGTGCGGAACATATACGACCGCCCAGCAGAACGTGATAGCATTCTTCATGGCGGCGAGCGGAATCAACTATACTTTCTATTTCTTCCTGATATCGGGCAAGATAAAGGAAGCATTCCATATAGAAGAGGTCAAATATTATATCGGGATCATCGTTGCATCTACAATCCTGATCGCATTCAATATCAGCAGGATCTACGGAAGTCTCGGTGATGCGTTCCATCACTCATTCTTCCAGGTTGCATCCATAATGACAACGACAGGTTATTCCACCGCCGACTTCGATGCGTGGCCGGAGCTTTCGAGAACGATACTCCTTATGCTGATGATAATCGGCGGATGTTCGGGATCCACGGCGGGCGGCGTAAAGGTGTACAGAGTAGTTCTCCTGATGAAGCAGTTCAAGAAAGAACTCTCGGTGCTTCGCCATCCCAGAGAAGTCAAGATGCTGAGAATGGACGGAAATACCGTTAAGGAATCCGTCATCAGATCCACCAATGTTTTCATATCGATCTATTTCGTCATCTTTTTCATATCGCTTCTGTTCCTCAGCATAGAAAATTATGACTTCACAACGGGCTTTACCGCGGTCACGGCGACGATAAACAATATCGGCCCCGGACTATCGCTCGTAGGTCCGACGTGCAATTACGGATTCTTTTCCGTATTTTCAAAAATCATTCTGATATTCGACATGCTCACGGGAAGGCTCGAGTTGTTCCCCGTACTTCTCCTGCTCAGCATGCTTCATACGAAAAGGAGATAAAATGGTCTACACTTTAACACTCAACCCTTCACTCGATTATGTAATGTATCCCGCAACCTTTCTTAAAAAGGGCGGAACGAACAGATCGGAAAAAGAGGAGCTCCGCGCGGGAGGAAAAGGCATCAACGTATCGGTTGTCCTGAAGAATCTCGATGTTCCCACAAAGGCACTCGGCTTTATAGCCGGAAATACCGGAGATGAGATAGAGGGCACTGTCCGTTCGATAGGTATCCGTACCGGATTCATTATGCTCCCCTTCAAAAACGGAATGAGCAGGATCAATGTCAAGATAAGGGTTCCTTACGAGGATGCGAGCGAGCGCGGTTTCGAAGAGACGGAGCTCAATGCCGCAGGTCCCATCGTTGAGGACGGATCCGTTGATGAACTCTGTGACCAGATCGAAAGACTTTCCGAGGGAGATGTACTTGTGCTTGCGGGAAGCATGCCCAACCAGGCTCCGGAGGATATGCTGGAAAGGATTCTTTCCGCGGTTCCCGAAAATGTAAAGACCGTTGTGGATATGACGGGAGACAGACTCAAGAGAGCACTTCCCTTCAAGCCCTTCCTGGTAAAGCCCAATCTCGAAGAACTCTGCCAGGCAGCGGGACGCGAACTTAAGGATGAAAAGGAAATAATCTCCGAGGCCGAAAAGCTTCAGAAATCGGGAGCGGAGAATGTTATAGTTTCAATGGGTGCGGACGGCGCGATACTCCTTGATAAGACGGGAGAGATCCACAGATGCAAAGCACCCGAAGGAAAGGCACTCGGTGCGTTCGGTGCAGGCGATTCCATGACTGCCGGATTCATAAAGGGATTCCTGGATGAGCATGATTACGGATACGCACTTAAACTCGGGATCGCTGCCGGAAGCGCTGCGGTGTTCGAAGGAAAGCTTCCCGACTACAATGAGATAATGAAGGTATTCGATGAAGTATAAAGGCCTTCCGGTCGGTAAAGGAATAGTGATGGGACGCATCAGGGCAAGATCTGCCGCATCGGTGGTTTCCGCGGAGACGGAAACCTTCGACGCGGATCTTGAGAGGATGCGTTTTTTTGACGCCCTTCTTGAGTTCGAAGGCGATATGAAAAAGCTCGCCTCATCCTCACACAGCAAAGAGGGAAAGGATATAATCTCGGGCCAGATCATGATAGCAAGGGATCCCATGCTGTCGGATGAAGTCACGGGTCTTATAGATTCGGGAAAGAGAGCCGGTGAAGCCCTTGACGAAGCGTGCAGGAAGTATGAAGAGCTTCTCAGGCAATCTGGCGACGAGCTGTTCATGGAAAGATGTGAGGATCTGCTTGAGGTGAAGAGCGGCATCCTTACCCGCATGGGAGAAAATACGGGCAAGCCGGATGAAGAGACAAAAGCTGACGGCGATGTCATATTTGCGGATAGGCTCAGTGCCGCGGAGATCATAAGCCTTCAGGATGACGGGATAAAAGCCGTTGTCATGAAAACCGGAACAGCCACGTCACATGTTGCCGTCATACTCCGTTCGATGGGAATAACGGCGGTGTTCGGCGTTGCATACAGCGATGAATATGCGACCGGCGGAAGCGAGTGCATTGTTGACGGAAACAGGGGAGCAGTTATTCTTTCTCCCTCCGATGATGAAAAGAATGCGTATAAGAAGATCATAGAACAGTCGGGCAGTGAGAACAGGGCCGTAAAAGAGCCTTATGCCCCCAGCGTTACGATGGACGGCGTCACGATAGATGTGATGTGCAATATCGGTTTTGAAAAGATCCCGGGAATGGTATCCGCTTCGGACGGTGCGGGACTTGTTCGTACCGAATTCCTTTTCATGAACGGAAGCGTGATCCCCACCGAGGATGACCAGACGGATGTGTACACCCATATCGCAGATTCATTCTACGGAAAGCCCGTTGTCATAAGAACACTTGATGCGGGCGGTGACAAGGATATCGTTTCGTCACCGGGCGGCGTGGCACATGAAGAAAATCCCGCACTCGGAGTAAGGGGACTCAGGGCAAGCCTCTCGGACCGAGATCACTTCAAATGCCAGATACGTGCCATCTTGCGTGCATCACACGGACGGGATATCAGCATACTTGTTCCTATGGTCACATCGATAGGAGAAATTCTTTCCGTAAGAAAGATCATTGAAGAATGCAGGTCGGAGCTCGGATCCGAGAAGGTTGCTTACAGAAATGACATCAAGCTCGGATGCATGATTGAAACTCCCGCAGCAGTTCTTTGTGCGGATTCACTGGCCGGGGACGTGGACTTTTTCTCGATAGGAACCAATGACCTTGCGCAGTACATCATGTGTGCGGACAGGACCAATCCTCTCATGTCGGAACTGTGCAGCATATACCAGCCCGCGGTGCTGCGTGCCGTAAAGAGGGTATGCGACTGCGCATCGGCTGCGGGAATTCCCGTTACCATCTGTGGCGAAGCAGCATCCTATCCCGACATACTTCCCGTATTCATCGGAATGGGTGTTAAGTCGTTCAGTGTCGATCCCCACAGGGTTCCCGAGATGAAGAAACAGATCCGCAAGCTCAATGCGTGGAGCTGCAAGGAAATGGCCGGCCTGGTCGTTAAGGCCGAGACCAAGGCAGATATAGAAAAGCTTATCAGGTAATACCTTTGAACCAGGAAGAAGCAAAACAGTATAAAAAGATGATACTCACTCCGCCGGGAAAACTTATCTTTACCCTGGCGGTACCGACGGTTGTGAGTATGCTGATCACGATGATCTACAATCTGGTCGATGCATACTTTGTCGGAATGCTCGGAAAAAGCGCAAGCGCAGCGATCGGAATAGTGATGACTTTCCAGACCGTGTTCCAGGCCTTCGGCTTTATGTACGGCCAGGGATCGGGATCCAAGATCGCACGCCTTCTGGCAGTGGGAAAAAAAGAAGAAGCCGACCGCATACTGACTCTCGGTATTGCGGCTTCTTTTATGTCAGGTCTCATTCTCCTGATACTGGGATTCTCATTCATCGATCCGCTGCTGCATCTCATGAGCACGGATACGATATTCCCTTATGCCAGGATCTATGCCCTCTACATCATCATCTCGGGACCTGTCCTTTCGGTGAGCTGCGTGCTCAACAATGTAATGAGATATGAGGGCAGGGCGTTCTTTGCGATGTTCGGCCTTGTGTCGGGCGGTGTACTCAACATGATCCTCGACCCAATCCTGATGTTCGGGTTCGGAATGGGGATAAGAGGTGCTGCCATCTCGACTATGGTCTCGCAGTTTGTGAGCCTCGGGATCCTGCTTTATATGTTCCTTTCACGCAGGGCGATCAGTTCCATAAGATTAAAATACCTGAGACTTCCTGCGGGAGAGATCGCCTCAAGTGTATTCGACATCATAAAGACCGGATTTCCTTCGCTGCTCAGACAGCTCTGTGCAACGCTTTCGACTTCCATACTCAACATCGTATCCAAACCCTTCGGTGATGCCGCGATGGCTGCGATGACGATTGACGGAAGAGTGCTGATGTTCATAGGAAGTACAATGATCGGTATCGGGCAGGGCTTCCAGCCTGTTTCCGCATTCAATTACGGATCGAAGAAATACAAAAGACTTAAACGTGCATGCTTCGTGACCTGGAGAGCGGGAACCCTTCTTATGGCGGTTCTTGCGGTGCTCGGATTTATCTTTGCCGCCGATGTGATCAGACTGTTTGTCAAGGATGAAGAGATCGATCTCGTTGTGCATTACGGCGTTCCGGCACTCAGATTCATGTGCATAGCCGTTGTGGTACAGCCCGCATCCGTTGTGGGTAATATGCTGTTCCAGAGTATAGGTGATGCAAAGAAGGCTTCGTTTTTATCAATGTTAAGGTCGGGACTCTGTTATATTCCGCTCCTTCTTTTGCTCCCTCCTTTTATGGGATTTCTGGGAATACAGTGTTCGCAGATGGTTGCGGATATACTTTCTGCGATCATCTCGGTTCCTTTTGTCGTGAAGTTTTTATGGAGTATTCCGTCCGAGGATATGAGTACCGTGCAGGATGAAAAATATGCGGAGTACGTAAAGGATAAGGAGAAAACCGCCGGTGTCTGAAGCATCAAGATACAAGATAACAGGTATGAGCTGCGCGGCTTGTCAGGCACATGTCGAAAAGGCTGTGTCCGGTGTTGACGGTGTCACAAAATGCGAAGTATCACTCCTGACAAATTCCATGAACGTGGAAGGAAGCGCATCATCCGAGGATATCATCAGAGCGGTTGAAAATGCCGGGTACGGTGCGAGCGTTTCATATGCGGAAAGCGGCGCGGTAAAAGGGGATGAACTTAAGGATACCGAAACACCGAAGCTTTTACGAAGGCTCATCACTTCCGTGGTACTTCTTCTCGTGCTCATGTATTTCAGCATGGGCGTGATGATGTTCGGATGGCCCGTACCGGTGGGTCTTGTTCATACGGGCACGGTGACTCTCGAAGCGGTTCTTTCGGGCATTATCCTTATCATAAACAGGAAGTTTTTCATAAGCGGTTTTAAGGCAGTCAGACACGGCGCTCCGAATATGGATACGCTCGTTGCGATGGGTGCGGGTGTTTCGTACATTTACAGTCTGATAAATCTGGTCAGGATCTTTAATATATGCATGGAAGATGCACTGGACCTTATGATGAACGAGCTGTATTTCGAATCGGCTGCGATGATAGTCACACTCATCACGGTGGGTAAAACCCTGGAAAGCTACAGTAAGGGGCGTACCACCGATGCACTGAAGAGCCTTATGAAACTTGCTCCGAGATCCGCTATCGTCGTCCGCGACGGAAAAGAGACGGAGGTTCCCATCGAGGATGTTAAGGTGGGTGACATATATATTGTAAGACCGGGAGAGAATATCCCCGTTGACGGAGCCGTTGTGAGCGGAAGCAGCGCGGTCAACGAATCCGCTCTTACCGGGGAATCGATACCTGTCGATAAGGAACCGGGTGATAAAGTTTCCGCGGCATGTACCAATCTTTCCGGACTTCTCACATGCAGGGCCGAAAGAGTCGGTGAGGATACAACTCTTTCCGAGATCATACGGATGGTAAGGGATGCATCTTCCACCAAAGCCCCGATCGCAAGAATAGCGGATAAGGTTTCAGGTATATTCGTTCCTTCGGTAATGGCAATAGCTCTTGTCGTGTTCGTCATCTGGTTGGTCATCGGAGGCGGACTTTCCTATGCACTCACAAGGGCGATCACGGTACTCGTGGTAAGCTGTCCCTGCGCACTCGGACTTGCGACGCCTGTTGCGATAATGGTCGGAAACGGAGTCGGCGCAAAGAACGGAATTCTTTTCAAAACCTCGGCATCACTTGAGGAGGCGGGCAGGAGCAGGATAGCGGTGCTTGATAAGACCGGTACCCTTACAAAGGGAGATCCCGTTGTAACCGATGTGCTTCCCGCAGCGGCGATCACCGAAGAACAGCTTTTGAAGAATGCATTTTCACTTGAGTCCGGAAGCGAGCACCCGCTTGCAAAGGCTGTGGTCTCATATGCGGGGGAAAGGAATATAACTCCGTCCGAAATAAAAGAGCTCAAGGTCTTTCCCGGAAACGGACTTGTCGGAAAAACCGAGGGCGGTGAGATAAGGGGCGGAAACGAAAGATTTATTTCGGATACATGCACCCTGACGGAAGAAATAAAAAGCACCGCTTCGAAACTTGCTTCCGAGGGAAAGACGCCCATGTACTTTGCAGAGGGGGATAAGCTCCTTGGGATCATCGCGGTAAGCGACGTATTGAAAGGGGATTCGGTAAATGCGATATCCGAACTGAAAAAACTCGGCCTCAGGGTTGTGATGCTTACCGGCGATAACGAGCTGACCGCCGCTCAGATCGGAAAACAGTCCGGTGTGGATGAGATAGTTTCGGGTGTTCTTCCGAGCGGCAAGGAAGCTGTTATAAAGAAGCTCCGCGAGCACGGAAAAGTTCTTATGGTCGGAGACGGAATAAATGATGCACCGGCACTCACCGCTGCCGATACCGGCATGGCAATAGGAGCCGGAACGGATGTTGCTATAGATGCGGGAGATGTGGTGCTCATGAAGTCCTCACTGTCCGATGTAAGTGCCGCGCTCAGACTTTCCAGAAAAACACTCACCGTTATACATGAGAATCTTTTCTGGGCCTTCATTTATAATCTGCTCCTCATACCCATAGCAGCCGGCGCGTTAACGGGGATCGGGTTGCAGATGAGTCCCATGTTCGGTGCCGCGGCGATGAGTCTTTCAAGTTTTACCGTTTGCATGAACGCACTCCGCCTGAATCTGTTCAGGCTGCATGACGGTTCCGGCGACCGCATGCCTCGTGATTTTGACAGGGAACGCAAACTGTTGGATAATGAGGAAAAATCATTTTTTTCCGCAATAAAGGAGACAGATATGACCAGGACAATGAATATTGAAGGAATGATGTGTGCACACTGCGAAGCTTCCGTCAAGAAAGCTCTGGAAGCCGTCGAAGGTGTTGCTTCGGCAGAAGTATCCCATGAAAAGGGAACCGCTGTGGTAAGCCTTTCATCGGAGGTTTCCGATGACGTTCTCAAAAAGGCTGTTGAAGACAAGGATTACAAAGTGACCGGAATCGAATGAAGAAATTAAAGGTAGCAAAGATAACAAAGATAGCATATTTCCTGCTTCTTGCGGCATATACCGTCCTTATGTTCGTGCTGTTTCGGAATCAGGCGTTTCATCTCGAATACCAGCACTACGGTTCGGATGTCGATGCATATATTCTTGAAATGCTCGGTATAGACAGCGGGTTTGATTTTCCCTACCCCGTTTATTTCATGCTGGGAAGATTTCTCGCGCTGTTTTCCAATGTGCACATGGGAGCTGCTCTTTCCGCCACGATACTCAATTCCGTATCTCCCGCGGTACTCTCATATTTTATGCTGAAGGAACTGGCTCCGCTCGTTCCCGAAAAAGACAAGAACAGAACGGCTTTCGAAGGCTTCATCCTGCTCGTGTCATATTCGATGTTCTTTGTTTCGATGCTCTATCCGCCCGAGGGAATATATCTTCCGGGAATGACTCTTAAGAATCTCGGCGTATTCAGTGCGAACCCTTACTATAACCAGACTTATCTTGCGGCAAGGGGATTTGCGATAGTTGCATTCTTCCTTTTCGCACACATACTTACTTATTATGAAGATCATGTGGATAAGAAGGAGTACATAGCGTTCTCGGCATTCCTCCTTCTCGCGACTCTTACGAAGCCGAGCTTTACATTTGTGCTCGTCACAGCAGCTGCGGTTCATATGATCGTAAGGCTGATCATATCGAAGGGAAAGAAGTACAAAGAATTCCTTTACCTTCTTGCAACCGCCGTTCCTACGTTCATCACTCTGCTCATCCAGTTCGGAGGAGTCTTCGGTTCTTCTTCACATGCGGGAGAAGGCGGAGGTATCGGATTCGGAATAGGAAAAGCATGGAGCGTTTATACCGGAAATATCGTGCTTGCGGTCATGCTCGCAAATGCCTTTCCCGGAGTCGTCATGCTCCTCAATCTGAAGAGATTTAAGGATAACAAGACCTTCCTTCTTGCGTGGGAGGTCATGATGGCGGGATTCCTCGAGTTTCTCTGCCTCTATGAAAAAGGAGAAAGATTTGTCCACTGCAATTTTGCGTGGGGATATATCTACGGAATATTCTTCGTGTTTGTTGCGGGACTTATGCTCCTCATCGAAAACACCGTCAAGAAAAAGCAGCCCTTACCGCTGATCGTTTTCGAGTGGGCGGTCTATGTATGGCACCTCGGATGCGGAATAGCATTCTTTGCAATGCTTTACATGGGAGGATACTTCTATGTCTGAGACAAAGGAACGTATCACTCCCGCTCACATAATATCGACGGTACTGATCCCGATCTATATCGGAGCATGCATCTATATGTATATCAGGTTCATGGGATGGACCGAAGGCGCGGTGTACGAATCGGATCTTCCCGCTCATATCAGCCTTGCCGTTGATGATAAACTGATCTATTCACTCATCTCGCTCATCATCATCGGACTGAACAAGATGCATCTGATGGTGCTGCTTCCGATTGTTCTCGGAGCTTTTGCATATCTGTCGGTGTATTTCACATCAAGACTCATTTACGCCGTTACCGATCACCGCTTCGATATCTACACCTCGGAGATCATGGCGCTTTTCCTTAATCTTTTCATGCCGTGCTATATCAGGGGATTGTCGAGCGGACGCTATATGGGAATGCATACCGCATCCATCTGGCACAATTCCACTTATCTTATGATGAAGTGGATGGGTCTCTGGACACTGCTGATATATTTTGGTATTGAAAAAGACATTTCGAAGAAGCTGACCAAAAAATCATTTGTGCTGTTTACCGCCGTGCTGACACTTACGACTGCGGCAAAGCCCAATTTCATTCTTGCGGTCGCTCCGGTGATGCTCGTTTTTCTCATCATCGATCTTGTCAAAAAGAATGCGCCCGCCGGAAAACTTATGCTATTTGCGACATCGGTCATTCCGTCGTTTCTCATCATGCTGCTTCAGAACAAGGCACTGTATGATGTGAATCAGGGAAGCAACCATATCGTCATTGCACCCGGAAGAGCGATGGGAGTTCATGCATCCAGCATCGTAGCGGTAAGCGTGCTTTCTATATTGTTTCCGCTCATGATGCTTTTGTGGCACGGAAAGGATCTGTTTAAGAACAGGGTTCTTCTTTTCGTGTGGATGTGCGCGGGTGTCGGATTCCTTCAATATTTCCTTCTCAGCGAGTTCGGTGCAAGGGACATGGATGCGAACTTCAGCTGGGGTTATGCATTTACGATAATACTGATCTTCGGCATCTCGCTGATCATGTGGATCGATGACATGAAGAAGTTCAGGGAATCGGGTATCTTTACCAAGGTATACCTTTCCCTTTGCGGGATCGTGCTTTTGTATCATACGTACTGCGGCGTCCTTTTCTTCGAAAGGATAGTCCGCGGAGTTTCATATATGATGTGGGGATAAGTGATAATGGCAGATGCTCCCATGAAAAAGAATACAGGCAGAGTTATCCGCTTCATCCTCTCCGCACTTCTTTGCGGATTTGCGATAACCTACAGGACTACGGAGGCAATCCCGTTCTGGGCTTACGGAAGGGTGACGATGGACTTTATCATCGCGAGGATCTATTCGACCCTCGGTGATTTTCAGTTCGAGATGATCGTTGCCGCCATTCTCTGCGGGATCGCGATGAAGTATATAAACGAAAAGTTCTCGGAGTATGTCAGGGGATTTTTCCTTCCGATGATACTCGGCTTTATTGTGATACTCGGAAGATCCGCTCGCGACCTCGGCGACCTGTCGGGAATCTACGGAACTGTTCCGTTCATCATAAGATCCGTTCTTGCTTCGCTCGGCTTCGGAATTATCTTCAGATATGTATTTGCCCTGTTCGAGGCGGGACTTGACCGTATCTCAATGTGCAGCCGCAGCTGTAAGCTTACAGACAGACTCTTCGGAGATCATTCATTCAGGAATGTGATCTTGCTTCTGATGCTTTTGTGGCTTCCCATAATGATACTCAACGCACCGGGCAACCACAATGCGGACTTCATAGGTCAGCTTATGCAGACCACGGGAGAAATGCCCTGGTCCGGTCATCATCCGATAATCCTCACGGCGTTCATAGGACTTTTCTTCGGAGCATTCAAGGCAGTGTGCGGAAGCTACGATCCCGCGCTTTTTGTCTGGATCCTTCTGCAGGCTCTCGGACTCGCCTCGGCTCTTTCACTTACGATCACATATCTTAAGAAAAAGGGAGCGGGGACTCCGGTGCTTCTTACAGTCCTTGCCGTATATGTCCTTTCACCCATCTATTCGAATATAGCAACGACGGCGATCAAGGATGTTCCCTTTGCGGCCGCCTGCATATGGTACTGCGTACTGACCGTGCAGTATTACGAGGATACGGATGCGTTCCTTAAAAAGAGATCATCACTTATAAAGATGATCGTCGCCGCCGCACTTGTCTGCATCTGCAGAAACAACGGCTCGATCATCATCTTCGTAAACGGTCTTGTGATGAGCGTGTACGGGCTCGGCAAAGCTTCCGGTGAAAAGACTGATGTTAAGAAGCTTGCAAAGAAGGCAGCATTCTTTCTTTTGATCCCGTTATGTGTATGCACGGCACTGTCGTCGGGAATAAAGGCTTATACCCATGCCGAGAGCGACGGACTCAAGGAAATGCTCTCGATACCCATGCAGCAGACCACTCTTACCATGGTCAGGTATGAGAGTGAGCTGACCGGTGAAGAGATCGCATCGATCAATGCACTTTTCGGAGATTACCACGATATGATCGAATGCTATGATCCGACCATATCCGATCCCGTAAAGCAGTTCTATGATACGGATGCTTCGAACGAGGTTGTGGCGGGATATCTTAAGACCTGGTTCAGGATGTTCTTCAAACATCCCGGAACATATATAGAATCATTTTTTATGAGTACGTACGGATGGTTTGATCCCGAAACCGACACGTCTGTCAGATACGAACTGGACAGCGATTATTTTTCCAGGACCGGTCTGTTCGAAGGGGCGGATGAACTGCTCATATATTTTTACCGTTATATCGACCGCATATCCTTTTTCGGAGCACTTCAGAGCCCCGGACTTTGGACATGGATAATGTTCATCCTTATCAGAAGGAGAAAGAAGGAAGCGCGTCTTTACCCGATGCAGCTAATAACGTTGCTCGTATGCATGGCCGGCCCCTGCTTTATGAAGCATGCCAGATATGCGTTCCCCATAATGTTCACAATGCCTTTCCTTATGGGATATGAGGGAGTGCTCACCGCAGGAGAAAAGAATGAATCTGATATTTCTTGATATAGATATGACAATCTGGGATGAGATACTGCGCATCCCGGAAAGCACAAAGGATGCGATAAAGCTTGCCAGGGTCATGGGCAACAAGGTGTTCATCAACACGGGACGCTCGAGATCCAACACAAGGTACGCCGCACTTGAAGAACTCGGAATGGACGGAGTCGTGGCCGCATGCGGATGCCATGTTGAGATTGAGGGCAGGGTGGAGTATGAGAGACTTCTTACTCCGGATCAGATAAAGGATTCACTTAAGGTTCTGGCAGAGCAGCATATGCCGGTCGTGCTCGAAGGAAGGGAAAACTGCTTCTTCGATCCCGAGGATTTTCCCGACGATCCGTTTGCCGCAACTCTCTGGGAATCGCTCGGAGACAGGGCAAAGCATATGGATGTGCTCACCGATTCGGATCCGATAAACAAGTTCAGTGCGGATATCACGGCCGATACGGACTATGATGCCGTGTGCGGTAAGCTCGGCGGATTTCTTGACATGATCGATCACGGAAATATTGTGGTAGAATTTATACCGAAGGGCCATTCCAAAGCAACGGGTATGGAGATCGTCAGAAAGCATTACGGAGTTCCCGCGGAGAATATCTACGCTGTGGGAGACGGTATGAACGATATGGAGATGATCAGGGCCGCTGCCCACGGAATAGCCATGGGACAGGGAAATCCCGAGCTTCTTATGGCATCCGATTATGTTACGGATTCCATATACGAAGACGGAATATACAAAGCATTCAAGCATTTCAAACTGATATAGGGAGCCCGGTCGGAACAGATGCTGTTAGGTTCTGAAACTTCCAAAGGAATAGGGATAGGAGTGGCAAGGGTACTCGGACTTACGGAGATCTCGGAGATGGTTTCCGCAGGTTCTGTGGACTCTTTCTTTTCCGCGCTCAAGCCGGGCACGGTTCTTGTTGCGAATCATCTGACTCCGTACATGGTAGCCAAGCTCAAGGACTGCGGCGTATCCGGATTTGTGTGTGAGACGGGAGGAATGACATCTCATTCCGCTCTTGTTGCGCGCAGCATAGGACTTCCCGCGGTGTACGGTGTTCCCGGCGCCACGATAGCGATCGAAAACGGAGATACCGTGATCGTTGACGGTATTAACGGTTTTGTTTACGAAAGACCGGACACCGGACTTGTAGAGGAATTCGCTTCGAGAAAAGAAAGATATATCGAGTCGAGAAAAGAGCTCGAAAGATTCTGCTCGATGAAGACAAAGATGGCGGATTCGGAGAGTGCGGAGGTTTTCTGCAACGTCAATGATATCGTTGATGTCATGCACTCGCTCGATAACGGCGGTGAAGGAATAGGACTGTACAGGACGGAGAATCTTTTTGCGGAAGCGGGACATGCTCCGGGCGAAGAGGAACAGGTCAGGGCATACTCACGCATCGCCCAGGCTATGGACGGACGTGAGGTTGTGGTACGTACGCTCGACATCGGTGGGGACAAATCCCTTCCTTACCTTGATATGGAACTTGAGAGCAATCCTTTCCTCGGATACCGTGCGGTAAGATACAGTCTGGGAAACAGGAGATTTTTTGCGACGCAGCTCAGAGCGATACTCAGGGCGAGTGCGTTGGGGAATCTTTCGATAATGATCCCCATGATCACATGCGTCGATGAGATGAGGGAAGTCAAAGCCCTTGTCTATGAACTTAAGAGCGACCTCAGGGACGAGGGATATGATTACGATGACAATATAAAGGTCGGCTGCATGATAGAGACGCCGTCCGCTGCGATCATATCCGATATGCTCGCACTCGAGAGCGACTTCTTTTCCATCGGCACCAACGATCTTGTGCAGTATACGATGAGTGCCGACAGGGGAAACAGGAATGTCGCTTACCTCCAGTCTGTCACCCAGCCTGCCGTGCTCAGGCTCATTAAGACAACGATCGATAACGCGAAGAGCTCCGGTGTTCCGATATCGATATGCGGAGAAGCCGCTGCCGATCCCTCACTCATTCCGATACTTGCAGGAATGGGATGCAGGAGGTTCAGTGTTAATCCCGGCGCCGTTCCCGAGGTTAGAAGGACTCTTTCCCTCTGGTCGGTAAGCGATGCGGAAAAGTATGTGTCCGACATGCTCAAGATACCTTCGGATAATGAGATAAAGGAATATATGCGTAAGAATATGCGCATCTGATGAAATGAAGACAGGCAGACGTACTTTTTATATACTGCTCCAGCTTTTCGGAGCACTGATCTGGGGACTGGGATTTGCATTCCAGAGTATCGGAATGGAAAATACAGGCCCTTTTACTTTTAACAGCGTAAGGTTCATGCTGGCGACGGTCGTCGTTTTCTTTTTCGCCGTATTCACAGATCTCGGAAAAAAGAGAGCGCTCAAAAGGTCCGGAGAAGCACCCGATCCTGAAAAGCTTAAGGACAATTCGTGGAAAAACGCGGGACTCTGGAAGACCGGCATCGTGATAGGAATCCTTCTTTCGCTTGCGGGTAATCTCCAGCAGGTCGGCATCCTGTATACGGATTCGGTCGGAAAAGCGGGATTTATCACCGCGATGTACATCATCCTCGTACCTGTCTGCGGCATATTCATGAAAAAGAAGATAAGACCCGTGATGTGGCTCGGAGTCGCCGTCTCTGTAGCGGGACTTTATTTCCTTACGATCAATGAAGCACTTACCTTCTCGAAGGGAGATCTGTACCTGCTCGCATGTGCGGTGATGTTCACCGTCCAGATACTGGTCATCGATTCCGGTTCGCAGAGGTACGACAATATCAAGCTCGCCTGTATAGAATTCCTCACGGTATCCGTCACCTCGGGCATTGTGATGTTTGCCGCCGAGGAGCCGGACATCACCTCAATACTTGCGGCAACCGTTCCCATCGTTTATGCTGGTGTGTTCTCGGGCGGAATGGGATATACGATCCAGATCATATGCCAGTCGAAGATCGAACCCACCACCGCATCGATCCTTATGAGCTGCGAAGCCCTTTTCTGTGTCCTCGGAGGCTATGTGATCCTTCACCAGAGGCTTACGGAAAGGGAGATCATCGGAAGCGTCCTCATGTTTGCTGCCATAATGATCGTCCAGATATTTCCGGCAAAAGAAAAAAGTAAAAGCGGAAACTAAGGTTTCCGCTTTTTTCGTCCGATATATGAATCAAAGAAAGATCCTGCACCGTGCTACGTCCCGGGTCACCGAAGGTTTCAGTGAGGGGGACGGATAGGGAAGGGATTTATTTTGAGGAAGAGCCCCTGAGGATCGAATCATCCGTATAGGAATCAGCCGAAAAGCTAATGCCTCCCGACATTATATCGTCGCCCGTACCGGCAGCTTCCTCATCCGCTTTACCGTTAAGTATATCCTCAAATTCTTTGGCTGAAAGATTTTCGAAGTGTCCGGCATCCTCGGGGTGTCCGGACATTTCTTCTTTTGCTCCGCTGCTTATGGTCTTAAGGAGCTTATCGATCTCGGACATCTCGTCGGATACGGTTTCTTCTTCGCTTCCCTCGATCATGCTCACGACTCTGTTTCTTCCGCTGTTCTTGGCGTTGTAGAGCTTGTCGTCCGCACTTCTTATGAGGTCGTCGACGCTCTGCTTCTTATCCCATTCGCTTACACCGAAGCTCATGGTGACATCGATGATGTAATTGTCATATCTGATCTTCAGGGCGCGGATCTTCTCAAGCAGGCTCCAGAGGGAGTTTTCCGCCATGATAAGGCTTGTCCTGTCAAATACCATCAGGAATTCCTCACCGCCCCATCTTGCGACAAATCCGCAGTTCTTCATATGCTCCCTGATCGTGTCGGCAACCTTTATGAGCACCTCGTCGCCGGCATCATGTCCGTATGTGTCGTTGACGGATTTGAAGAAGTCGATGTCGCCTATGCTTATGCAGAAGCTCTCGGAACCGTTCTTGGCTTTTGCAACGATGGGTCCCATCTTTCTCTGGGCGGATCTTCTGTTGAAAAGACCGGTAAGGGGATCGGATTCCATCATGGTTCTCATGGATCTTTGCATCGAAAGAACGCTTTCGCCTATCTCTCCGAGTTCATCGCGGCGTGTAAGGACATGCTCGTCCAGAACTGCGGTCTCGTTTCCCGAAGAAGCATCCTTGACGAACTTGAATATGCTCTCGATCGAGGATGTCATGGGCTTGGTGATCCTTATGACGATGAATATCATAAGTCCCGTGAGGGCTGCGGCAATACCTACGAGCATAAGAATGTATGTACGGATGGTCCTGTTCACATCCTCCGCGGGACGGGCCGCGGCGATCATGCCCTGGATATTGCCGTGGCTGGAAACAAGGGGCATATAGTATGTGAAATAAGGCTTGTCGAAGATTATCGTATTGTGGTAGAAGGCTTCGTCGCCGTCCTCATAGACTACCTTCTGGATCTGGGAAGCTATGCCCGTTCCGACCATCCTGATGCCGTTTTCGTCGGTAAGAGTGGTGAGAATACGGGTATCCTTGTAGAATAACGTGACATCAAGCCCCGTGGATTCCTTGATGGAATCGACAACGGAGTAATCGCTTGTGATATCGGTATCACCCTTGTAGAGATAGAGGGAATCGCTGCCGGTAAGCCTGTAGTCGCCGTAGTACTTGGCATCCATGAGAAGATGTGTGCTCATGCAGGCGTCCCTGAGCTCTTTTTCGGCGGAATCGTAGAGGACGCCGGTAAGGAAAGGAATGCCGGCGATGATGATGGTAAGGGCAAAAAGGACAACGGGAAGAATCGCTACCCCGTACATATGCCCGGAAATAGTGCCTTTTCTGGATCTTTTGCGCTTGTTTGTCGCGGGTTTTGAATCCGTTTTTGCCACTTTTGGTACCCCCTCCAAAAACTACCTGTTTATTATATATTTTTACGCTTCAAAAAACAATCCAAAGCCCCATTAATGTTGACATTACAGCCATTTTACACTAAAATCGCATATGTGCATTTATATCTTAATGAAGCGGGACCTCGCTCCTTTTTTCCGGGGGGAGGTTTGTTTTTTTACAGGAGGAATTATGTATAAGCAGGTTAATTCAGACCTTTCACATGTTCAAAGGGAAGCTGAAGTAGAAAAATTCTGGAATGAGAACGATATTTTCAGAAAGAGTATAGATTCCCGTAAGGAAGGACCGGTCTATACATTCTATGATGGACCTCCGACCGCTAACGGAAAGCCCCATATCGGACACGTTGAGACCAGGACCATCAAGGACATGATCCCCAGATACCGCACAATGAAGGGTTATCAGGTCCCCAGAAAAGCAGGATGGGACACCCACGGTCTCCCCGTTGAGCTTGAGGTAGAGAAGCTCCTCGGTATCAACGGCAAGGAACAGATCGAAGGCTACGGACTTGAGCCCTTTATCGGAAAGTGCAAGGAGTCCGTATGGAAATATAAGGGAATGTGGGAGGAGTTCTCCTCCAAGATCGGTTTCTGGGCCGACATGGACAATCCCTACATCACCTATGACGACAACTATATCGAGTCCGAGTGGTGGGCTCTTAAGACTATCTGGGACAAGGGACTGCTCTACAAGGGCTTCAAGATCGTGCCTTACTGCCCCAGATGCGGAACCCCTCTTTCTTCACACGAGGTAGCTCAGGGCTACAAGACCGTTAAGGAACGCTCCGCGGTAGTACGCTTCAAGGCAAAGGACGGCGACTTCTACTTCCTTGCCTGGACGACCACACCCTGGACCCTTCCTTCCAACGTCGCACTCTGCGTTAACCCCACTGAGAGCTATGTAAAGGTCAAGGCAGCCGACGGATATACCTATATCCTTGCAGAGGCACTTGCCGATACTCTTCTCGGAAAGTTCGCAAAGGAAGACGCACCCGCTTACGAGGTTCTTGAAAAGTATGTCGGAAAAGACCTTGAGAGAATGGAGTACGAGCCCCTTTTCGAAGGAGCCGCAAAGGCTGCAGACAAGCAGCACAAGAAAGCACACTATATCGTAGTCGATGACTACGTAACCATGACCGACGGTACCGGTATCGTTCATATTGCTCCCGCATTCGGTGAAGACGACTCCCGTGTGGGCCGTGAATATGACCTTCCCTTCGTTCAGTTCGTAGATGGCAAGGGTAACATGACCGCCGATACCCCTTACGAAGGAAAGTTCGTCAAGGATGCCGATCCTCTCGTTCTCAAGGATCTCGATGCCGCAGGACAGCTCTTCGATGCACCCAAGTTCGAGCACGACTATCCTTTCTGCTGGAGATGCGACACTCCCCTTCTTTACTATGCGCGTGAATCCTGGTACATCAAGGTCACTGCCGTAAAGGAAGACCTCGTAAAGAACAACAACACCGTACACTGGATGCCCGAATCGATCGGAACCGGAAGATTCGGAAACTGGCTCGAGAATATCCAGGACTGGGCTCTTTCCAGAAACCGTTACTGGGGCACCCCTCTCAATATCTGGGAGTGTGAGTGCGGAAAGAGGATCTGCATCGGTTCGAGAGAAGAACTGCTTAATGCGAGCGGTGATGAGAGAGCGAAGACCATCGAGCTCCACAGACCGTTCATCGATGATATCACCTGTAAGTGCCCTGACTGCGGCGGCTCCATGAAGAGAGTACCCGAAGTTATCGACTGCTGGTTTGATTCCGGTGCAATGCCCTTCGCACAGCACCATTATCCTTTTGAGAATAAAGACCTGTTCGAGCAGCAGTTCCCCGCTGCATTCATTTCCGAGGCAGTCGATCAGACAAGAGGCTGGTTCTATTCACTGATGGCTGAAGGAACGCTTCTTTTTGGCAAGTCCCCTTATGAGAATGTCATCGTTCTCGGACTTGTACAGGATGAGGAAGGCCGCAAGATGAGTAAGCATCTCGGCAATGTCGTCGATCCCATGGAGGCTCTCGGCAAGTTCGGTGCGGATGCGATCAGATGGTACTTCTACACAAGTGCCGCTCCCTGGCTTCCCAAGAGATTCTCGGAGAACGCCGTTATCGAAGGACAGAGAAAGTTCCTCGGAACCCTTTGGAACACATATGCATTCTTCGTACTTTATGCAAACATCGACAACTTCGATGCATCAAAGTACGCTCTCGAATATGACAAGCTTTCCGTTATGGACAAGTGGCTCCTTTCAAGGCTCAACAGCTGCGTAAAGGAAGTCGACGAGGACCTTGAGAATTACAAGATCCCCGAGGCAGGTGCCGCATTCGAGAAGTTCGTAGATGAGATGAGTAACTGGTATGTGCGCAGAAGCCGTGAGAGATTCTGGGCAAAGGGAATGGAGCAGGACAAGATCAATGCTTACATGACTCTTTACACCGCACTCGTGACCATCTCCAAGGCAGCTGCTCCCATGATCCCCTTCATGACCGAGAGCATCTACCGGAACAGCGTACGGATTTCCTTTGCGC
>JAEEGK010007448.1_pt1 | contig 26108 bp, 25 predicted proteins | sample 8958771 | NCBI WGS metagenome assembly JAEEGK01 (sample SAMN16246547, study PRJNA631951) | gut metagenome | biome: gut microbiome; feature: rumen; material: SC-attached | host: Bos | place: Iran: Karaj | collected 2018-10 | reverse complement strand
ACTGTGATAGGACTGAGCGGATGCCGACGCCACGGGGCGACAAACGATCGGATCATGGAGCAACTGGCGCAAAAATATCCCGATGATACCTTCATTTTTGATTATGATAACACGGCCTTATTATTATCGGGAGTGCGGATCGTCGCGCATTCCGAGCGATTTCCCGACAAGGAAATAGAAGCGGTCTGCTATAACTACGGGGAAACCGAAGACTACTATGACACATACTTGGGAATCAAATACGAGGATCAGACACGAGAGTATTTTACGCAGCTATTTGCGAATGCGTTTCATACAAACTGCTCCGTAACTCTATCCCCTTATTATCACCCTCTGAGTCATGGTGATGATATGCCCTTTGATGAATACTTAGCCTCATATTGTTGCGAGTTTTCGGCACGCGTCGATTATTGCCCAAAGGACGGGAAAGAAACCCTTGAAAAAGTAACGGAGCTGCTTGCAGGATTGAAATTAGATTGCAGCATTTACTTTGCAGATGATCTGAATGACGTAATGAACACGGACTCAATATGTCCGGATTATCGCCCTGATATGTGTATCCACATCAGCACGTATGGTTCTGAATCCGATAACTATGCGAAATGGTTTGTTGGAGAAGCATATCTTGAAGAGACGAAAAACTATATTTCTCAACGGATTGAAAAGGGCTTTGGCACAAACAGCCTTGTTGTATCAGTTTACCACCAACAAGTCGGCTTCGATTCGATTCCCGCATTCGAGGAATATATTTCCGTGGATCAAAAGGACTTTCGCTTTGTAGCAGTAGTCAATTACAAGCCCGAAGACAAGGAAGAAACGCTTGAAACGGTAAAGACTTTATTTGCGGATATAGACGTAAGCGGAACAATTTACTTCGTTGATGATCCGAGCCTCATCTTGGACGAGTCTACGGCAAAACAGATCATGGAGGAAAAGAAGTACTTTTCGAAACTGTACTTCTTTAAGTCAAATCCGGAAACCTACAACAAGATCGAGTGGAAAGAATAATGAAAACGGCAGCCGACACGTTCTTGTGTTGGCTGCCGGTTTTCGCATTGACCTGCACGTGAAAATATGATTGGATAGTTGCTCTGAAGCCCGAACCACGAATCACGCAGCGCGGGCGGCCAATGACCGCCCTACGGACTCTGAACCGCGTGACGGGGAACCCCCTGATCCTTGATCCCTGATCCCTACGGTTGAATTCTCAATTCTCAATTCTCAATTCTCAACTCTCAGATCACCATCTCATACGGCCCAATGTCCGCAACCTGCAGATACCGGGGCAGGTCGTAGGGGGAATAGATGCCCAGGTCGGTGACCACGCCGGAGATCAGGGATGGCGGGGTAATGTCGAAGGATGGATAATAGCCCCGGACGCCGTGGGCTGCGGTGCGCACGCCCATGGCCTGCAGGACGAAGTCCGGGTTCCGGGACTCGATGTGAATGGCCGCCCGGTTGGGGTGGCTCTCGTCCGGGATGCCGGAGACGAAGAAGGGTATACCCATGTACTTGGCGGCGATGGCGATTTGGAAGGTTCCGATCTTGTTCACCACATGGCCGTCCAGACAGATCGCGTCCGCGGCGCAGGTAAAGACGTCGATCCCCTCCCGCTCCATCACGAAAGCCGGCATATTGTCGGTAATGACGGTAGTATCAAAGCCCATCTCCTGACAGACCGTGGCGGTCAGCCGGGCTCCCTGGAAATAGGGCCGGGTCTCTGGACAGAAGATTTTCAGGTTCTTGCCCCGGGACTTTGCCTCCCGGAGCATCATGCCCACAATGGTCTCCCCGAAGCACTGCGTCATGATTTTTCCGTCGTCGGGAAACATATCCACCAGGAAGCTTGCCATCTTCGCCACCTTGCCGTAACGCCGGTTGTTGGATGCGACCAGGTGATCCACAATGACCCGATCCACGGGAACACCCGCCGCAAGGGCCTGGTCCGCGGTTGCCAAACAGCCGCCGGTAATACGCTCCATCCGGGCCACCGTTGTCGGGCGGGCATGAGAAATGGTATAGGCCGCAGCGCGGAGGTATGCCCGCTGGGCCGCCTCATCCCTGTCCCGGCACTCCCAGGCAGCCAGAGCCATGCCCGCTGCGGCAGCCGTAAAGGGGCCGCAGCTCTGGGTGACCATGTCGGTGATGGCCCGGGCCACCTCTTGATGGGTATGGCAGGTAACGAATTCTATCTTGGCCGGGTAGATTCTGCGGTCCAGAATACGGACGGCCCCATCCTCGTACCAGGCCACGTTCTCATAGCGGAGCATAAACGCCAGATCGTGATCCGCCCGCCCCGCCGTCATGGGACCGCTCATGCGTAAAGCTCCTTTAGGGCAGTCCTGGACTCCGCCCGAATCTTTTCCGCGTCCAGGGTTTTGTATTCCCCGTTCTCATACAGGATTTTGCCGTCCACCATCGTCATGCACACGTCGCTGCCCTGAACCGCGTAGCAGAGCATGGCGGGATAATCCAAAGCGGGAATCAGGTGGGGCTTGTCAAAGTCGATGGCGACGATGTCCGCCTTCCTCCCAACCTCCAGCAGGCCTGTGTCGGCTCGGCCCTGGAGCCGGGCGCCGTTGACGGTAGCCATTTTCAGCAGATCGGCGGGCTTCACCACGGTGGGGTCCCCGGTGTAGCCGTTGTGGATCACGGAGGCCAGGTGGATTTCCTCCAGCATATTCAGGTTGTTGTTGGAGGCGGCGCCGTCGGTGCCGATGGTGACGTTGATCCCCTTGTCCAGCATCTGCTGAATCGGCGCGAAGCCGCTGCCGATCTTCATGTTGCTGGAGGGACAGTGGACCGGGCTGACCCCGTTGGCCTTGAGAATGTCCATATCCTCCTGGGTGACCCAGACGCAGTGGGCCGCCGTGGTGGGGTTCCGGAAGGTACCCAGCTTTTCAAACAGAGCCGCTGGGGTCATGCCGTACTTGGACACACACTCCATCTGCTCCCGCTTGGTCTCCGAGAGATGAAGGTGCATTCTCGCGCCCCGCTCGTAACAGGCTGCGCTGTAGGCCGCAATGGTCTCCGGCGTGTTGGTGTATTCCGCGTGAATGCACAGGTCAATTTTGATCTTCCCGCCGTTGTAGTTGTGGTAGGAATCGAAGAGGGCAAGGCCTTCCTTGCAATCCGTATTCTTCTCGTAGGGCAGGTCCTTCCGACCCTGGGTGGAGCGGCAGAGGTTGGCCTTCATGCCCGCCTGGCACAGGGCCTCAATGGTGTTGACGTTCCGATAATACATATCGGAGAAGGAGGTCACGCCACTGGCCAGCAGCTCCAGAATCGCCAGCTCGCTGGCAACCCGAATCCCCTTGTCGGTCCATTTTGCCTCGGTGGGGAAAATGTAATTGTACAGCCAGTCCTGGAGATTCAGGTCAGAGCCAACGCCCCGGAGAAACACCATGGGGGCATGGCAATGACAATTGATCAGCCCGGGAATCAGCAGCTTGCCCCGCAGATCCTTCACCTGTTCATATCGTTCGATAGGCGCAGTCTCGGAGAGATAACAGATTTTCTCGTCCTCCACGCCCAGATACGCGTCCCGCAGGGTGCGCCAGCCTCCTTTTTCCAAGGTCAAAATATCGGCATGTGCCAAAAGCAGCCTATTCATCTCGTTCAACTCCATTATCGTTTTTTGTCTATTATCGTTTATTATACAATATCGGAATCCTGTCTGTCAACCGTCAGAGACGGGAAAACAGGATTCCGCTGAAAAAATATGCAGTTCTTATTCGCTGGGCTCTGCTATTTCCAGGACGGTCAGCTCCGTTCCGTTAACCGAAAAGCGTACTTCCAGCCCTGCAAAGCGCATTCCGTAGACCCGCTCGGGGTCGTCGTGGTAGGAGGGCCTGGGGTCCTGGGCCAGGACGCCCAACAGGGCCTCCCGTTTCTCAACCGGCACCCGTTCCAGCAGAGCCTCCGAGCAGGAAACCCGCAGCCCCGAGTCGGGCGCTCCGGCGGCAAAGCCTCCCACCGCCTCCGGCCTGCAATCGGCGTAGGGCAGATAAGGCTTAATATCGTAAATCGGCGTCCCATCCAGCAGATCGGCGCCGGAAACCTCCAGCACCGTTCCCAAGGCAGGATCATGCCGAACAGCCTCCAGCCGGACACAGGAAAGGCCGATAGCATTGGGCCGGAAGGGCGAGCGGGTAGCGAAAACCCCCAGGCGGGTATTTCCCCCCAGCCGGGGGGGACGCACCGTGGGAGACCATTCCTGCCGGACTGCCTCAGAGAACTGCCAAATCAGCCAAAGATGGGAAAACCCATCAATCCCTCGCAGGGCGTCAGCGTTCCGAAATTCCGGCTCAAAGATCACCGTGGCCCGCAACGCCTGCACCAGCCCGCTCTGCCGGGGAATACCGAATTTTTCCTCAAAATCCGAGTGGATTCTGGCAATCACGCGAATTTCGTGTTGTTCCATAATATCACTCCGCGCGGTTATTACATGTCATTCAGACAGGTCTATCCAATACCGACCTACCATCACATGATGCTTTGGAGACATCACGTAAGACTCCAGCACTCCACCGTTTGCGAGAATTGCCTTGACGCTGCCGATATTTTCATCCCCCGCGGTCAACAGAACACGGTTTAGCCCCAAACTTCTGCAATACGGCAGTACGTCGTGCAGCATTTTAGTGGCATAACCCTTGCGTCTCTCTGAGGGACAGACACAGTAGCCAATGTGCCCGCCCCACGTTGCAAGCGGCTCGGTGGCTCTATGCCGAACGCCGATCATACCAACAATTTTTTTGTCTACGACTCTCAAACATAAGAACTGCGAGTAAGGTGAAAGCCCCTCGGGAACTGTCTGTTCGCTTTCAAAAGAGGCTGAAAAACGCAGCCATTGGGTCAAATCCTCGATTTCCCGCAACCCATGCGCTCCGTGCAGCCAGTCCAGGCAGTCTTTGAACGCTTCCCTGAAAGCCCTGATTTGTGGCAGGAATTCTTCTGTCGGTTTGACCAATTTCAATTCATCCATTTTACTCAACTCGTTTCACTCAAGATCGTATGATTCGACGCCTTGCCGACATGTCTCTTCATTCGCGCGACGTTTTCAATTCGCCTCGTTTGCGGAGGAAGACTGCATTGAAAAACCGTGATTTGGTAAACAAATCACGGTTTTCTTGGTGCGGGAGATGGGACTTGAACCCACACGTCTATGGTTGGACACAGGCACCTCAAGCCTGCCTGTCTACCTATTCCAGCACTCCCGCATCGGGGTACTTTCTGGACGCTGGAATATTATATCGTGGATTGGCAGAATTGTCAAGCACTTTTTTCGATCCCGTCCCATGTTTTCCCCGGGGACGGAGACCGGAGGAAAGCCTCAGGAACGGGTCTGGCTCCAGCCGGCGTCCTCGATCTCTCTGCCCTTCTTGCGGGTCATCAAGGTACCGAGGGCGGAGCCCACGGGGGCGCCCTCGTAGAGCACCTGGTAGGCCGCCTGGGTGATGGGCATATCCACGCCCACCCGATCCGCCAGGAGCTTCACAGCCTTGGCCGCGTAGTAGCCCTCCACCACAGCCCCCACCTCTTTCATGGCGTCCTCTACGCTCATGCCGTTGCCGATCAGGATCCCGGCCCGGCGGTTGCGGGAGTGCATGGAAGTACAGGTGACGATCAGATCGCCGATGCCGGTGAGGCCTGCGAAGGTATCGGTGCGGGAGCCCAGCTTCATGCCAAGCCGGGCCACCTCGGTGAGGCCGCGGGTCATAAGCAGAGCCTTGGTATTGTCCCCGTAGCCCAGGCCGTCGCAGACGCCGGCGCAGAGGGCGATGACGTTCTTCATGGCCGCGCCCAGCTCCACGCCCAGAGGGTCGGAGGAGGTGTAGACGCGGAAGTGCTGGTTCATAAAGACCTCCTGCACGATCTCCGCCAGCAGTCGATCCTCGCAGGCGGCAACGACGCCGGTGGGCACCTCGCGGCTTACCTCCTCCGCGTGCGACGGGCCGGAGAGGACGACGACCTTCTTGCCGGTGACCTCGCTGACAATCTCGGACATGCGCTTGCCGGTGTCGGCCTCAATGCCCTTGGTCGCGCTGACCATGATCGCGTCGGGCCGGAGGTGGGGCGCGATTTTCTCCACCGTGGCGCGCACCGCGAAGGACGGCGGAACCACGACGACCAGGCTGGCGTCCGCCACAGCCGCGGGATCGGCGGTGTAGCGCAGGTCTGCCGGCAGCTTTACGCCGGGCAGAAAGGGATTCTCCAGCTTGGCGGCAAGGTTGTCGCTCTCCTCCTTGGAGTAGGAGATCAGCGTGACCTCGTGGCGGTTTCGGTGGAGCAGCATTGAGATGGCCGTGCCCCATCCGCCGCTGCCGACAACTGCAATTTCCATGATGATGCGTTCCTTTCTATTGCTCGTCAGTTGCGTTTTGATCTTTCTTTGCGCTGTGGAAGCTGAACTTCCGCTCCGTGCCGTTGCGCAGGCGCACGATGTTTCCGTGGTGCAGATAGACGGCCATCGCCCCCAGGCAGAAGGACATGATCGTCATCATGATCGTGCCCTCTTCGATGTTCTTGTCAATGGGATAGCGGATCCAGAACAGGAAGGGGTAAAGGATGGCGCAGATGATGGAACCCAGGGAGACGTACCGCGTCAGAATCACAATGGCCGCGAAAATCACCAGCAGGATCATGATGATCCGCCAGTCGATGAAGGCTGCAAGCGTGCCGCAGGTCAGAATGCCCTTGCCGCCGTGGAAACCGAAATACAGCGGAAAGACGTGACCGATGACGGAAAAACCGCCGCAGAGCATCGCGCCCTCGTCGAACCAGACGGGGTCGTAGGCCCGCATGATGGCTCTGCCGATGAAGCAGGCTGCCACGGTTTTGCCGATGTCGATGAGCAGGACCAGCAGGGTGTCCAGTCCGCCGTAGTTGCGATAGAAGTTCGTCAGCCCGGCGTTGCCGCTGCCCTTGGTGCGTATGTCTTCCTTATGGAAGCAGCGGGAGATCAGAATGGCCCCGTTGAAGCTCCCCAGCAGATAACCGATGAGCGCGCAAAGCGCAAACCATAGAACAATCATTCCTCCGAATCCCCTTTCTGGCGGATCGTGATCCGAATCGGAGTGCCCTCGAGACCGAAGACCCCGCGGATCTGGTTTTCGAGATAGCGCTGATAGGAAAAATGGAACAGACGCGCATCGTTGCAGAAGATAACGAAGTGCGGCGGCTTCACGCCGGTCTGCGTCATGTAGTAGATCTTCAGACGGCGGCCTTTGTCGGTGGGCGGCTGGACGCGGGCTGTGGCGTCAGCCAGTACGTTGTTGAGCATGCCGGTGGTGACGCGCAGCGCGCTCTGCTCGTTCACGTAGTTGATCAGCTCATAGAGCTTGTCCACCCGCTGCCCGGTCTTGGCAGAAATGAAGAGGATCGGCGCGTAGGGCATATAGCCCAGGTCGCGGCGGATCTCCTCGGTCTTCTTGTCCATCGTGTGGGTGTCCTTGTCAACCAGATCCCACTTGTTCACCACGATGATGCTGGCCTTCCCGGCCTCGTGGGCCAGACCGGCGATCTTGGTGTCCTGCTCGGTTACGCCGTCCTCGGCGTCGATCAGGATCAGGCAGACGTCCGCGCGGTCGATGGCGGCGATGGAGCGCATATTGCTGTATTTCTCAATGGCGTCGTCCACCTTGGACTTGCGCCGCATACCCGCCGTGTCAATGAACAGAAATTTGCCGTGCTCGTTCTCAAAATAGGAGTCGATGGCGTCCCGGGTCGTGCCGGCGACGTCGGAGACGATCACGCGCTCCACGCCGAGGATGCGGTTGAGCAGGCTGGACTTGCCGACGTTCGGCTTGCCCACGATGGCGACCTTCACCGTGTCGTCCTCCGGCTCCTCCAGGGCGTCGTCGGGCAGGTGCGCCGTCACAAAGTCCAGCAGATCGCCCGTTCCGTGGCCGTGGATGGCGGAGACCTCCAGCGGGTCACCCAGACCCAGATCGTAGAATTCGTAGACCTCAGGGTGGACCGGGCCGATCGAGTCGCATTTGTTGACAGCCACGATCACGGGCTTGCGGCTGCGCTTGAGCAGATTGGCAACGTCCAGATCCGCTGCGGTCACGCCGACCTTGACGTCGGTGACCATAATGATGACCTCTGCGGTCTCAATGGCGATCTCGGCCTGCCGCCGCATGAATTTGAGCATCTCGGTCTCCTCAGACGGCTCGATGCCGCCGGTGTCGATCAGCTCAAAGGTTTTTCCGTTCCACTCGCATTCGCCGTAGATACGGTCGCGGGTGACGCCCGGCGTATCCTCCACGATGGCGGTGCGGTGACCGGTCAGCTTGTTGAACAGCATGGACTTGCCCACGTTGGGCCGGCCCACGATGGCGACGTAATGCTTTGACATGAGTATCCCTCCTCACGGGAGTTTATAACCATTATGCCATAGATGGCTTCGGTTTTCAATCAGAATTTGAAAACAAATTGTGAATTTATGAAAAAAGTAGAGAGGAAGGCGGCTTGACGCGCTTCCTCTCAACTTCTCTCAGTTCGGGAATTATTCCGCAGCAACTTCGACAACCTGACGGCCATTGTAGTAACCGCAAGCTCTGCAAGCTCTGTGGGGCAGACGGGGCTCGCCGCAGTGCGGGCAAGCGACCACGCCGGGAACGCTCAGCTTCCAGTGGGAGCTGCGTCTCTTGTCGCGTCTTGCTTTGGAAACCTTTCTCTTGGGAACAGCCATGGTGACACCTCCTCGGTCTTAATGCCTGTCGGCAAACATAAATGATTACTTTTCCAGCAGCTGTTTGAGCACAGCCAGTCTCGGATCGACTTCCGGTTGACAGTCGCAGGGACCGTCGTTCAAATTCTTTCCGCAGCGGGGGCAAAGTCCCTTGCAGTCCTCGCTGCACAGAAGCTTGCTCTCCATGCTCAGGACGAAGGTGGTGGTGACGATGTCGTCCATGTCGGCGCAGTCATCCTCCAGCAGGAACAGCCATGGGTCCTCCTCACCGTCCACACCGGTGAATTCTTCGGTCAGGATCGCGTGGAGCGGATACTCGACCGGGCGGACCACATCGCGGGCGCAGCGGTCACATACGCCGTGCAGGGTGGTTGTGACCTTGCCGCTGACGATCATTACGTCGGCAGTGTTGCGGACCTCGCCCACGGCCCGGACGGGCTCGGTGACGGGGCAGCAGCCACCAAATGCAAAGGTATGCAGATCAAGAGACACCTCGAAGGGCAGGGTGCCGCCGGGCCTGTTTTTCAGTGAAGAAACGTTCAGCAGCATTGTTCTCTCCTGATCCCATAGTCATGCGGAACATATTATAACGGCAGTTGCGTGTTTTGTCAAATGGTTTTTGGTATTTTTCAAGAAATTTCTTTTCTTTTCCGGATCCCCCGGAGCTTGTCATTTTCCGATGCGGAATACGCTGGTATCGTTGATGAAGGTGGAGTAGCCATAGAGGATCACAATGGCGTCGATGTCGTGCTCGGCGGCGTAGCTCACCAGACTCAGGCTGTTGTAGCGCATATCGAAAAGATGAACCTCGGAGAAGCGCCGGGTCAGGAAGGGGGCGAGCACGTCGCAGTAGGAGTCGCGCACGACCAGAACCTTGCCCGCGGGGGCGTTCTCGCTGTTCAGAATGACGATGGGCTTATTGCCGCCGAGGAAGTAGTTATACTGGTTTTTCTGCGCCAGCAGCTCGGGATGGTAGAGCTGCCCCGGCTCCGGCTTCATGGTGCTGTACTGCGTGACCGAGACGCCCTCGTCGGTGACGAAGCGTTCCACGGCGTCCGGCTTCAGCCAGAACGCGCCGGTCTTGGAATAGAGCGTGCCGTAGAAGGATTCCGAGACGGTTACGCGGTCGAGCTCGCTCTCGTCCAGCGGCTCCAGATCCATGGCGGTCAAAAGGGCGTCGGTCGCGTAGCGCGCGCCGAGGGGCGTCCAGTGGTGGTCCGTGCGGAAATAGATCGGCTCGTCCAGGTGGTCGTTCAGGGCGCCCAGAACGTCGATGGTCTTGACCTTGCAGGCGTCGTAGGCCTGGGCGATGACTTCGTCCTCGCGCGCGGTTTCGGCGTTGGCGGGCAGCCGGTCGCGCCAGACCGTCGAGGCCGAGGGGATGAGGCCGAAGTAGATCGGAAGGTCCGTCTTTTCAGACAGCGTGTTCACGTAGCCCACGCGCTTCAGCAGGTCGGCGGGATCGGGCGTCGTCTCCCGCTCCAGCAGAGCGCCGTCCCTGCCGAAGTAGACGCCGTTGGCGTCGGTCCTGCCCAGGGTGCGGTTCAGACCGGCGTTGACGCAGAACCAGAAGTCGCGCAGAAGAATGTGATCGGAAAGATAGGTCTCAGCATCGTTCATATAGGAGCCGTCCATAACGGCCTGCTCCGTCAGCTTCGGAGCCGTCTTGAGGACGCGGTTCTCCATCTGGGAGAAGGTCCGCTCCGGCGCAACGAGAGAGCCGACGGAAACGGCAGCCAGAAAGAGAACGAAGATGCAGACGATGAGAACAGAATATGTCTTTTTCATGCTTGCCGCCTCCTTAGAACCGGAAATACAGGAACGGGTTGTAGGTGCTGGATACCATGGACCCCGTGCAGGCCAGCAGGCCCAGGATCAGCAATACCGCGTCCACGGGGAGCCTTGCCCGTTCGGGCAGCCTCTCATGGAGATTCCTGGCGAGCGGGAGCGAGGCAAGTATGCTGACGATCAGGATCACAGCGCCGCTGCGCAGGGTGTAGAGGAAGGTCCCGTCGAAGAAGGCCTTCGCTCCTGCGCCGAACATCACGCCGAGATACTGTCCGAGGTGGCCGTAATCCTCGATCCCGAAGATCGTCCAGCCGATCATCAGCAGAAGCACCGTGTAGAGATGCCGCGTCCAGGCGGGCATGCGGTCCAGGAGCTTTTTCAGCACGAATTTTTCCAGCATCAGCAGGACGAAGAAATACATGCCCCACGAGAGATAATTCCAGCTTGCCCCGTGCCACATACCGGTCGCCATCCAGACCACAAGCAGATTCAAAAGCCACCGGGGCTTGGAGCGGCGGTTGCCGCCCAGCGGGATGTAAAGATAGTCGCGGAACCAGTTGGACAGGGAAATGTGCCAGCGCCGCCAGAACTCCGTGATGCTGTCAGACGCATAGGGATAGCGGAAGTTCTCCAGGAACTCAAAGCCCAGCATTCTGCCCAGGCCGATCGCCATATCCGAATAGCCCGAGAAATCAAAATAGATCTGCAGACTGAAGGCCAGCACGCCCAGCCAGGCGCCCGCCACGGTGAGCTCTGCGGTCGGCACGTCGCGGAAGCCGGACCAGATCTGCCCCAGAGCATTCGCCAGGAGCAGCTTCTTGGCCAGACCGACTGTGAAGCGGAAGACGCCGGAGGAGAACCGCTCCCAGCTCACGCCCCGGCAGTCGAGCTGCTCGGCGACGTCCTTATACCGGACGATGGGTCCGGCGATCAACTGCGGGAACATGGTCACGTAGGCTCCGAAGGCGACGGGGTTCTTCTGCGCCGGAACGTCCGCGCGGTAGACGTCGATCGTGTAGCTCATCGTCTGGAAGGTATAGAATGAGATGCCGATCGGCAGATGGATGCCCAGGACCGGGAGGAAGCCCAGACCGAGCCCCTGCAGGGATTCGGCCAGGAAATCCCAGTACTTGAAGAAGATCAGCATACCGAGATTGATGACGACGGAGACGATCAGCATCGCCTTCGCGCCGCCGGCCTTCCCTCTCGACTTCAAGGCCGCGATCACAAGGCCCGAACCGTAGTTGACCACGATGGAAAAGACCATCAGGGCGGTGTAGGCCCGTTCGCCCCAGAAGTAGAAGAACAGGGAAGAAAGCAAAAGGATCAAGGTTTTCAGCCTGCGCGGGACCAGATAGAACAGCAGCAGTACCGCTGGCAGAAACGCAAACAGAAATACAGGTGTGGAGAATACCATATAGCAGTCCTCAGTCAAAAAACGCTCATGCAGACGGTCCGCCGGGCGGACCGTCTGCATGATGATTTCGGGTTGTTCTTATCTGGCGGCGTCGGCGAAGACGTTGTCGGGAACGGTGATGCCGGTGACAGCATTCGCCAGGACGATCATGCCGACGTAGTTGCCCAGCACGTGGACCTTGGCTTCGTTCAGCCAATAGCCGTTCTGCGTGGGATCGCAGTATTCGCCTTCCGCGCCTTCCTTGATGCGGGTCTCAAAGATCCCCTGGACCTTGGCAACGTCGTCCGGGTTGGCAACCTCGACCATGATGACCTCGAACGCGGCGCCGGTGACCGGGGCCATGTAGGCGACCTTCTGCTTGAACTCGATGTCGTTCAGACCGGGATAGAAGCTGTCCAGCTCTTCGTCAGAGGCGGGAAGCAGGACTACATCTTCCGCGCAGCCGGAAATCAGATTGTTGTAGACCTCTTCGAGATTCAGAGAAACCGCAGCGGGAGCGGCCGTGGACTCGGCGGGAGCGGCGGTGCTTGCGTCGGGCGCTTTGGATTCATTGGAGGCGGGGTCCTTGGCGCAGCCGGCGAGACAGCCGAGGGCAAGGATCAGGGCGAGGGTAAGTACAGCGATTTTTTTCATGGTTTTTTCCTTCCTTTTTTTTGGAGTCTTTTTAATAGACGGGAACGGTTAAGATTTGTTCCCGTTTTTTCTTTCGGAAATAAAGTTTTTTTGGCGCTGCGGAAGCGACTTCAGCTTTGCGTTCAGCTTGGAATAGACCATCTCCATGTCGTCCTCGCCGGACCAGCGCTGCACGTCGTCGATGGGGACCCAACGGACGCCGGAGTTTTCATCCTGCTTGGCGTGGACCGCGGCGCGGTCGTCCGCCTGCCAGAGATAGCAGAAATCCAGGTGGAGATGGGACGGAACGTAGACGCCGCGCTTGATATGGTGATGGACCGCCAGACATTGGATGGAGAAGACGCCGTCATAGAGGGGCGTCAGCTCCGTCAGCCCGGTCTCCTCCTTCGCCTCGCGCAGGGCGACCGCGCGGAGATCGGATTCCCCGTCGGCGTGACCGCCGGTCCAGGCCCAGGCGTTGTAGATGTTGTGGTGGACCATCAGGATGCGGTCGCGGGCCGGATTCGTGATCCAGTTGGAGGCGGTTATATGGCAGATCGTGTTCTCCCGGTTCAGGAGATCCGGAAAGATCTCGATCGCACGCAGGATCAGCGCCTTGTCGCGGATCTCCTGTTCGTTGTAAGGGGCATAGGCCAGTAAGGCGGCGCGGATGTCCATGCGATCATTTCCTCTTTTCGTGGGGTTCAGCCTGCGTCATGCGTTTTCTCCCCGGAGCTGGATGATCTGGTCGCGCAGAACGGCGGCAAATTCGTATTCCATCATATGGGCGGCCTTGCGCATCTGCTTTTCCAGACGGGCGATCTCGGCGTCGCGCTCGGCGCGGGTCATCTTGACGTTGCCCTTGCCAATGGCGGCGGTGTCCTGGGTGGTGATCTCGATCAGATCCCGGACGTCCTTGCGGATCGTCTTCGGAACGATGCCGTGCGCCTTGTTGTAGGCGTCCTGAATGCCGCGGCGGCGATTGGTTTCGCGGATCGCGTAGTCCATCGCGGGCGTCATCTTGTCGGCATACATGATCACGCGGCCCTCAGCGTTTCGGGCGGCGCGTCCGATCGTCTGGATCAGGCTGGTCGGACTGCGGAGGAAGCCCTCCTTGTCGGCGTCCAGAATGGCGACCAGCGAGACCTCGGGCAGATCCAGACCCTCGCGCAGCAGATTGATGCCGACCAGAACGTCAAACTTCGCCATGCGCAGGTCGCGGATGATCTCCATCCGCTCCAGCGCCCCGATATCCGAGTGCATATAGCGGACGCGGACGCCGTTTTTCTGCAAAAAGGCGGTCAGATCCTCTGCCATCTTTTTGGTCAGGGTGGTGACGAGGACGCGCTCCTCCCTGGCTGTGACCTTTGCGATCTCGCCCATAAGGTCGTCCACCTGATCCTCAATGGGCCGGACCTCGACCTCGGGGTCGAGCAGACCCGTGGGGCGGATGACCTGCTCCACGACCTGCCCCGCACGCTCCAGCTCATAGGGCGCGGGCGTGGCGGAGACGCAGACGACCTGATGGATCTTGGAGGTGAATTCGTCAAAGGTCAGGGGCCGGTTGTCAAAGGCGGAGGGCAGGCGGAAGCCGTAGTCCACGAGGGTCGTCTTGCGGGAGCGGTCGCCGTTGTACATGGCTCGGACCTGGGGCAGGGTGACGTGGCTTTCGTCCACAAAGAGCAGGAAATCCTTCGGGAAATAGTCCAGCAGGGTCATCGGCGGGGTGCCGGGGGCGCGCCCGGACATCACGCGGGAGTAGTTTTCGATGCCGGTGCAGAAGCCGATCTCCTGGAGCATCTCCATATCGTACTCGGTGCGCTGTCGGATGCGCTGAGCCTCCAGAAGCCGGTTGTTCTCCTGGAAGAACTTCTCCCGCTCCTCCATCTCCTCCCGGATGTTCACGAGAGCCCGCTGCATTTTTTCGGGCGTCGTGACGTAGTGGGAGGCCGGATAAATTGCCACGTGGGCGACGGTGCGCTCCGGGACGCCTGTGACGGCGTTGATCTCGGAAATGCGGTCGATCTCGTCGCCGAAAAACTCAATTCGAATGGCCCGTCCGGCCCAGTAGGCCGGGTAGACCTCCACGGTGTCGCCGCGGACGCGGAAGTGGTTGCGCACAAACTCCACGTCGTTGCGCTCGTAGCGGATCGAGATCAGCTTTTTCAGCAGCTCCTCCTGGGGGTATTCCATACCGGCGCGGAGGGAGATGACCATGCTTTTATAGTCGATGGGGTCTCCGAGCCCGTAGATACAGGAGACAGAGGCCACCACGATCACATCCCGGCGCTCAAAGAGAGAGGAGGTGGCGCTGTGGCGCAGACGCTCGATCTCGTCGTTGATCGACGAGTCCTTTTCGATATAGGTATCTGTGTGCGGGATATAGGCCTCCGGCTGATAGTAGTCGTAATAGGAGATGAAATACTCCACGGCGTTCTCCGGGAAGAACTCCCGAAATTCCGAACAGAGCTGGGCAGCCAGAGTCTTGTTGTGCGCCAGTACGAGGGTGGGACGGTTGAGATTGGCGATCACGTTCGCCATCGTGAAGGTCTTGCCGGAGCCGGTGACGCCGAGCAGGACCTGTTCCTCCAGACCCATCTCGATCCCGCGCGTCAGGGCTTGGATGGCCTCCGGCTGGTCGCCGGTGGGGCGAAACGGCGCATGCAGCTTGAAATCCACGGCGACGCCTCCTTTTCTGATGGACTACGGAGTATTATACTACAGCGCGCGAAAAGAGGCAAGAGATTTTTCTGGCTTCCCGCGCTTTCCCGACAGGCTTTTTTTCCGCGGGCGGGTACAATCGGAGCAAAGCGGCGAAAGGAATGGAACGCATGATACGGATGGATACGGCCCCGGCGGCGCGGGGCGTTTGGAAAAAGCTGGGCGGGCGTCTGGCAACGCCCCTGCTCTGGGGCGCGGCGACTCTGATCCTCTGCGGGGCGCAGGCGTTCGGAAGGCCGCTGCCGCTGGCGGCGGGAGCGATTCTGCTGGCCGGGGCGAGCCCTGCCGGTCTGTTCGCCGCGGTTGGAGCGATCGGCGGCTATCTCCTGCTCTGGGGCTGGGAGGCGGCGATGGAGCCTCTGGCCCTCAGCCTGAGCTTTCTTGCCGCCGCCGTGATCTTCCGAAAGACGCCGATCTCCCTGCAGTATTTAAGCGCGGGACTGACCGGGGTCGTCGGCGCGGTCTTTCTGCTGGACAGCGGCTTCTCCCCGGTCGCCGTGCTCCACCTGCTGCTCTCCGCCGGCCTGGCCTATGCCCTGCCGCTGGTATGGAATCGGGGGAAGCCGGAGCTCCGGAGCGCCGTCTGCTCTCTGATCCTGCTGGCCTGTCTCAGCCTGGCCGTCCCGCCCTGGGGCGCGAGCCTTGCAGCCGGGGTCTCCCTGGTCCCGGTCTGTGCGGGGGCGGGGCTGCCTGCCGCCGTCCTTTGCGGAGCGGCTGTGGACGCAAGCGGTGTTCTGCCCGTGCCGATGACAGGCGTCCTGGCGCTGGGCGAGCTGGCGGCGCGCGCGCTTGCTCCGGTGCGCGGCTGGAAGCGGAGCGGGGTCTTTTTTGCGGCGACGGCGGCCTGGCAGCTCGTGACGGGCGGCCTGTCGCCGCTGCTCTGCCTGAGCGCCGCCCTCGGTGCGGCAGCGGGAGCATTCTTTCCGATCTCCCTGCCTGCGGCGCTGAATGCGGAGGAAGCCCCCATCCGTGCCGCCCTGCCCCGGCGCGAGACCGGCGTTGAGCACGCCTTTGAGACGATGGGGCGCGTTCTGTCACGGGAGCAGCCGGTCCTGTCGGCGCTTCAGCTCAACGAGGTCTACGACTATGCCGCTGAGCAGGTCTGCCGCTGCTGCGTGCGGTGGAGCCTCTGTTGGGAGGAGGACTCCGAGGCCACCTACCGGGATCTCTGCCGCGCCGGGGAGGCGATCCTTCTGCGCGGGACGGCCCTGCGGGACGACCTGCCCGATCGGTTCACGGCCCGCTGCCACCACACGGAGGGCTTCCTGACTGCGGTGAATCAGGAGCTGGACGCCCAGCGGGCCAAGCTCCGCGAGGAGCGCCGCTTTGAGGAGGGGCGGCAGATCGCCGCCGCCCAGTATCAGATCATGGCGCGGCTGCTGAAACGGGCTGCGGAGCCCGGAACGACCGAGCCGCTGCGCTTCATCCCCGAGCTGGCCGTGGGGACTGCGACCCGCGCGGGGAACCCGGTCTCCGGAGACCGCGGCGCGACCTGCCGGGACCGCTTCGGACGGTTTTACGTTTTGCTCTGCGACGGGATGGGGACCGGGTCGGAGGCACGGGCGGAGAGCGATCTGGCAGCGCATCTGCTGGCCTCTCTGCTGGAGGCCGGCGTAAACGCGGACAGCGCGATGGATCTGCTTAACGGCTTCTACCTCCTGCGGAAGACCACGGCGTTTGCAACGATGGATCTTCTGCGCCTGGATCTCCGCTCCGGGAAGGGCGAGCTCTACAAGTGGGGCGCGGCCCCGTCCTACCTCCAGAGGGAGGGCGGCGTGGAAAAAATAGGGACCGCCGCGCCGCCGCCGGGCTGCGGGATCGGACCTTCCCACAGGCCGGGACGCTGCGAGCTGTCCCTTAGAGATGGGGAAACGCTGGTGATGGTCAGCGACGGCGCCTACGGAGAGGAGACAGAGCGGCTGCTGGCCGGGTTTTCCCAGGGAACGGTGCGTGACCTGGCAAGCTGCCTGATTACGCTGGGCGAGGCCGACGCGGCCGATGATCGGACAGCCGTGGTGCTTCGCCTTCGTTCTGCGTAAATCATAACATAAATTGTTTACATAATTCGTCGAACAATGGCGGAAAACCCGGGAAATTTCGGAGAATTCCGATTTTTCCCGGGTTTTTCGGTATATTTCCTGTGACAGGGCCGCACCGTGCGGCGGCGTGAAGCGCCGGGATCAGTCGTTCAGCGGGCTGAAGCCGAGGCCGTAGGCCTCGTCCACGGTGCTGATCAGGACCATTGCCTTGGGGTCAATGCTCTTGACGATGTTGCGGACCGGGAACATCTCGGTCTTGGAGCAGAGGCACATAATGACCATCTTGTCGTCGCCGGTGTAGGCGCCGCGGCCATGCAGGAGGGTCGCGCCGCGTTCGGTCTGCTTGCAGATCGCGTCCGCGACCTTTTCAGGCTCGTTGCTGATGATGAGAAGCTGACGCTGCGAGCTGGAGCCGTACATGATCTTGTCGATGACCGTGGTGGAGAGCAGGGTCATGATGATACCGAAGAGGACGGCGTTCACGTCGCCGAAGACCAGACCGCCGGCAAGGATGACGCTGCCGTCGATGGCCAGCGAGATGGAGCCGATGGACATATGGGGCAGCTTTTTACGGATCGCCATGATAATGAAGTCGGTGCCGCCGGTGGAGGAACCGCGCATGTAGATCAGGGCCAGACCGGCGCCGGAGAGCACGCCCGCGAAGATCGCGGCCAGCAGGCGCTCGCCGCCGTACATCGGGAACTGCGGCATCACGAAGTCCAGGAAGAAGCTGGAGATGACCATACTGCGGACGGACTTGATGAAGAACTTCTTGCCGAGCAGCTTAAAGCAGATGATCGCAACCGGGATGTTGATCACGAGCTGGCCCGCGCCGATGGGAACCCAGGGCAGGAAGTGGTGAATGATGATCGTCACACCGGCAATGCCGCCGGGAGCGAAGTTTGCGTTGGACGCGAAGGTGTAGATGCCGATGCCGTAGAGGATACTGCCGATGATATCGTAGATCGTATCCATTCCGACTTCCTTCAGATTTGCAGGGGTAAACCAGCTTTTGAACTTGTTTCTCATTTCTTGTCTCCTCTCTTTGCGTATCAGGAAAGCTGCTCGCCGATCATGGATTTCGTTGCGTAGGCGTTCAGGGTCATGTCGGCGGTATGACCCGCAAGATATTCATAGTAGGCCCGAGCGCCGATCATGGCCCCGTTGTCGCCGCAGAAACGAAGCTCCGGCAGACAGAGGCGGACGCCGGTCTGCTCCGCCAGAACGGTCAGGTCTGCGCGAATGCGGGAGTTGGCTGCAACGCCGCCTGCCACGGCCAGGGTCGTGCGTCCGGTCTGACGGAGGGCCAGCGCGGCGCGGGTCGTCAGCGCATCGCTGACGGCCTGGGATACGGAGGCGCAGAGATCCGGGATCTCAAGCGTCTCGCCCTTTTGTGCAGCGTTGTGGATCAGATTGATCGCCGCGGTCTTGAGACCGGAAAAGGACAGGTCCAGGGGATTGCCGTCCACGCGGACCTTCGGCATCGGATAGCGCTTCGGATCGCCGGCTTGACTGCGGCGGTCCAGCGCTGCGCCGCCGGGATAGGGCATACCGAGGACGCGGGCGATCTTGTCAAAGCATTCGCCCGCCGCGTCGTCCCTGGTCCCGCCCAGAATCTCCATCTCGGTATAATCCCGGACGTCCACGAGCATCGTATGTCCGCCGGAGACGACCAGACAGAGGAAGGGCGGCTCCAGGTCGGGGTGGGTCAGATAGTTCGCGGCAATGTGGCCGCGGATATGGTGGACCGGGATCAGCGGCACGCCGAGCGTCAGGGCAGCGGCCTTGGCAAAGTTCACGCCCACCAGAACGGCCCCGATCAGACCGGGAGCAAAGGTCACGGCAACTGCGTCCACGTCGCGGCGGGTCAGACCGGCGGTTTTCAGAGCCTCCTCCGCAAGCGGATAGATGGCCTCCACGTGCTTGCGCGAGGCGATCTCCGGAACCACGCCGCCGTAGAGACGGTGAATATCCACCTGGGAGGCAATGCAGTCCGCCAGCAAGTTCCGTCCGTCCCGGACCACGGCGACGGCAGTCTCGTCGCAGGAGGATTCGATTGCAAGAATGTTCATATGAGCTCCGTTAGGGATTAGGGAATAGGGATCAGGGATTAGGGAGTAGGGGACAGGGGTGCGAGGGGTCAGTGGTCGGTGGGCAGGTCACGCTGCATGATGACGGCGTCCTCGCGGGGCTTTTCGTAGTAGCCCTTCCGCAGCCCCACGCGAGCGTAGCCGAGCTTCTCGTAAAGGCGGATGGCCGGGTCGTTCGACGCGCGCACCTCCAGCGTGATGCGGCGGCTTCCGCGCCCGGAAAGGCGCGTTTCCAGCTCCCGCATCAGCGCCTCGGCAATTCCTTGCCTGCGGCAGTCTGACCGGACCGCGACGTTCAGAATGTCCGTGTCGTCAAAGCAGGTCTGGGAACCGACGTAGCCAAGGACGGTCTCGCCCTCGGCAGCGACCAGCCACAAGCTCAGCGGATTGTCCAGCTCCGCCCGGATGGAGGCCTCGTCCCAGGGCAGGGAGAAGGTCTCCCGCTCCAGGACTGCGATCTGCGCCGCGTGGGCGGCGCCCATCGGCGTGACGATCATCACATCTTCTCCGGGGCGGAGAAGCCGAGCAGGTCGATGCAGGTCTCCAGGACCCGCTTGGTGAGACCGATCAGGGCGATATAGCCCTGCTGCTTCTGCTTGTCTTCCTCGGCGAGAATGCGCGTCTCATGGTAGAACTTGTTGGCGTAGCCCGCCAGCTCGTAGATATAGGCGCAGATCGCGTTGGGGGCGCAGTCACGGTAGGCCAGCTCCAGCGCATCGGGCAGCCGGGTCAGCGCCAGCATCAGGTCCTTGGCCTCCGGGGTCTCCGGGGCGGCGATGGACAGCTCCTCCCAGGCACCGTAGCGGGCCAGGATGGACTTGATGCGGACGATGGTGTACAGGATATAGGGGCCGGTGTTGCCCTCAAAGGCAGCGAAGCGGTCCAGATCGAAGATATAGTCCTTGGTGGGGGCGTTCATGAGGTCGCCGTATTTCAGCGCAGCCAGGGCGATCTTGGCGGTGGTGTCCTCCACGTCGGCCCCGGTGACCAGCTTGTTTTCCTCCACCTTGGCCCGGACGAAATCGGTGATCTCGTTGATCAGCGTTTCCAGCCGCATGACGCCGCCGGCGCGGGTCTTGAAGGGCTTGCCGTCCTTGCCGTTCATGGTGCCGTAGCCGATGTGCCGCAGCTCGGTCTCCGGTCCCACCAGAGCCGCCTTCCGGGCGGCGCGGAAGACCTGCTCAAAGTGCAGGCTCTGCCGCTTATCCACTACGTAGAGGATGCGGTCCGGCTTCCAGGTCTCCATCCGCTGGCGGATGGTGGCAAGGTCGGTGGTGGCATAGAGGGTTGCGCCGTCGGACTTCATGATGATGCAGGGCGGGACCTCCTTGGTATCGGTCGGCTCCTGGACCTCGATGACCTGGGCGCCTTCGCTCTCGACGAGCAGTCCCATCTCGCGCATGCGGTCGATCATCGAAGGAATGTAGCTCTGCGCGTCGCTCTCGCCCAGCCAGACCTCAAAGTGAACGCCCAGTCTGCCATAGTTTTTGTGCAGATCGGCCTTGGATACGGCCATAATGTGTTTCCACAGGGCCAGATAGCCGGGGCGGCCCTGCTGGAGCTCGAAGGTGGCGTCGTGGGCGCGGGCCGCGAAGGCCTCGTCCACCTTGGACCGGGCGGAGGCAGCGGGGTAGATCTCCTCCAGATCGGAGATCGTGAAGGGAGCCTCCTCGGGGTAGGGACCGGCAAAGTCCGGGTCAAAGTAGCAGAGCTCCGGCTGCCGATCCTGGAGGGCGGCGATGACCAGGCCCATCTGCAGGCCCCAGTCGCCCAGGTGGGTATCGCCGATGGTCTCGTTGCCGAAGAAGTGCTGGATGCGCTTGATGCTCTCGCCGATGATGGCCGAGCGCAGATGGCCGATGTGCAGGGGCTTGGCCACGTTGGCTCCGCCGTAGTCGATCACGACGGTACCGGCCTTCGGATCGGCAGCAACGCCGAAGCGCTCCGCGGTGCGCATGGATTCCAGATAGGCTGCCAGCCAGTCCGGGTTCAGCCGCAGATTCAAAAAGCCGGGCTTGACGGCCTGGACCTCGGAGAAGGCTGGGTTGCCCGCCAGGGCGGCGGCGACGGCCTCGGCGATCTGGATGGGCGCCTTGTGATAGGTCTTGGCAGCGGGCATCGCGCCGTTGCACTGGTATTCACACAGATCGGGCCGGTTTGAGACCGTGACCCTGCCGCATGCAGGGTCAAAGCCCGCCGCACCAAAGGCGGCGGAGACCTGTTCGCTGATCAAATTGAGGAGTTTTTCCATTGTGGATTCACCTTACAACAAAAATTTCGATTTATTATAGCAGATGCGGTTTGAATTGTAAAGAGGGGAACGAGAAAAATGAATGTAAAATTGGAATTCGCGTATAGAAACGGCGTTTGGCGTCCGGCGCATCGGTTTCTTTATTCTCCGAAATACTGCGTCACGAAGTCCACCTGCTCCACCTGAAATTCCCTGCCGTCCAGATATTGAAGGATCCCGGCGTCGGTGGTGAAGGTGAATTTCAGCCGGTAGGAGTAAAGCGCCTGGAATTTTCGGTCGTATTGCTTGTCCAGCTTGCCGTATTTGCCGTCGCCCAGGAGGGGCGTCCCGGCGGCGGCCATCATGGCGCGGATCTGATGGGTCCGGCCCGTGATCAGCTCGCATTCGACCAGAGAGAGGCCGTTCTGCGATTTCAGCGTTCGGTATTCCGTGACGGCGCTCTTGGCTCCGGGCTGGAATTTCTGCGTGACGTACACGCGGTTTTGTACCGCGTCCTTGAAGATCCAGCCCTCCAGCCGCCCGGCTGCGGGCTTCGGTCTGCCGTGGACCACGCAGAGATAGCGCTTTTCCAGTTCCCGATCCTTGATTTTCTGATTCAGAATGCGCAGGGCCTCGGCGTTTTTGGCTGCGATCACGATGCCGCCGGTGTTGCGGTCGATGCGGTTGCAAAGCGCAGGCGCGAAGGCGTGCTCCTCCCGGGGCCGCCACTCTCCCTTTGCGTAAAGGTAGGCCTGGATGTGGTCGATCAGCGTCTTGCCGTACTCGGCTCCGTCGTGGGGATGGACGGCCTGACCGGGCTTTTTGTCCACAAGCAGGAGGTTATCGTCCTCGTAGACCAGGTTGAGCTTCGGCGCTGAGACGGTCAGATAGGCGTTTTCCGGCTTTGGCGTGTCAAAGAACTCGTCGTTGATATAGAGCTGGATCACGCTGCCCTCGACCAGACGGGTATCGCGGTCAGCTCGCTTGCCGTCCACCTTGATGCGCTTGAGACGAATGTATTTCTGGCACAGCGATGCCGGGAGCAGGGGAACGGCCTTCGCCAGAAATCGGTCCAGCCGCTGCCCGGCGTCGTTTTTCGTGACGGTCAGTTCCTTCATAGGAGGCACCTCCGCAAAAATCTCCCTCTATTTTAGCCCATTTCCCGCCGCGGCGCAAGCCCTATTCCAAAAGAAAAGAGCAGATTCTGTCCCATTTCGCCGAAATTTTTGTCCCTTTTCGCCGAAATTTTTTTCTTGACAAAGTGTAAGTGCTGTGCTATACTATTCAAGCACCAAGGGAATATATCGCGGGATAGAGCAGTTCGGTAGCTCGTCGGGCTCATAACCCGGAGGTCGGGGGTTCAAATCCCTCTCCCGCAACCATAAAGCACCCCGGAAATCTTCGGATTTCCGGGGCTTTTCCTATGCTTTTCAAGATTTTAGAGACTTTCGGTATTTGCGTATTTTTTTAGGTCAGCCAACTGTGGGCGATTCACTTGGTCAGCATTTGGTCGGCACGACGACGTCACGGCGGCGGATTGGCGGCAGTAAAGAAAACGAATTACTTTGAATCGTGCAACAAAACTTTTTCTTTCCTAAAGCGCGTGCGTGCGTGGTCACGCGATTACGCGGTTACGCGCTTGTTTTCAATTCTTCTTCGTTTTTACCACGATTTTGTTCATATATTATTCCTTTGACGCTGTATGATCTACTGATTGCACAGCGATTTTTCTTTTTAACGGAGTGGTTTATGGACAAACATAAGGACAATGGGATTTTACTTGCGACTGATAATTTGTTAAAATTTGTCGCAGGGGTGATGGACTTGTCGAAGCCTGATAATGAGCTGTTGAACAATGTGTATCGTGAAATCAGCGAAGCAACGGGAATAGATACCGCGCTGGAGCTTTACCGTTTGTTTAAGGGTCAACAGGTCACCTTCCCGGTACGCTTCCTGAATCCTGATTGTGTGAAACAAAGGATCGTAGAAGAGTATGACGGCACAAATCTTTCACAACTGGCAACAAAGTATGACTACTCAGAGAAAACCATCCGAAGAATCATCAAAAAAACTGTGGAGGAAAACTGAATATGGGCCTGTTTGATTACTTAAACAAAAAAACAACTGCGTTCACAAAGCAAAACAACGAATTATATGAACAATTCAGCAGAGAAGATACAGATCATGTTGCATATCGTTGTGGAGTCGGTACCTTTGCTGGCAAGATGGCAGCGTGCAAAGTTCTAAAGGAACGTATTTCCTCTATGAGCGACGATTCTATAAAGTCCCTTGGAAGAAGCTTTTCAAATAAGGGATACGGAGCTGCCTGCAACGTTTTGAGTTCAGAGCTTAAGAGAAGGCACGGAGGCTAAGGTTTAATAGTAGAGAGGTAATGACCATGCCTTTTACAGAAGAATCCAAGATCAAACGGTACGAGTCAACCGCTAATACCATCGAAAAACGAGCAAAGCGTGAATGGGCAGAGGCCAAAAACGGTGGGCCCGGTTACCAGTATGCCAGCGCTCGAAAAGATTTTGAAAAGGCAAAAGAGCTTCGGGAAAAAGCAGCGTTGCTAAAAAAGAAAAATAGAGGAGGAAGGTAAATCATGGCTTTTAAAGACTTATTGAATAAAGGGAAAGAAATGGCTGTAAAAGGGGCGACCAGCTTAAAAGAAACCGCCAGCGAGACAAAAGAGAAGCTCTCTCAGCAGTTTGCTGATGACAAGGCCTCCCGAGCGCCCCTGGAAGGCGCAATTATCCGATACGGAGTTACATATCTTGGCGGCCTGCCGAAATATCCGAAAAAGTTGACCGGCGAGCTTGGTATGAATATCATGCCGGACTGCTTCCATTTTCATCCTTCGTCAACTTTGAAGATGGAAGAAGATACGATTATCCCCTACTCTTGTGTTGAAAAGCTGGAAATAACCCGCCATCAAATCACAAATGCGGAAATGATGATCGCAAGCGGCACAGATATGAAATCCATGGAGCAGGAGAATAATATCGAGATTAGCTACAGAGTGGACGGAAAGCTGCTGGTCCTCCGTGTCGAAATGCTTACCGGTGTTTCCCTTTACGGCCAGGCTGGAAAATGCCGTGAAATGATGGACATTCTGCGGCAGAATGAGATCCTGGACAAATTTGCCGGAGAAAAGAAAGCTGCGCCTGCTGCTCCCGCAATCTCTGTTGCCGATGAGCTGAAAAAATTCAAAGAACTGTTGGATATGGGTGTGATTTCCAACGAGGACTTTGAAGAAAAAAAGAAACAGTTACTCGGTCTATAACCCCTTTTTCTAAACTATATAAGGTTCTATGATTCCCCTGTGAGCTTAATCGTTCACAGGGGTTTTCGTATATTTTAAGCTAAGAGGGTCATCTTCCGATGTTCCCTCTTTTCTATTTTGGGAGGATTATTTTGATGATTTTGAAGCTTGGAACCCTAAAAGAGTTGGCAAACCATGTTGACAGTATCCTGAAACCTGTATATGACCACATTGCTTTCAATGTTCGCATATTGGACGAGAATTACGGCGCAGACCGTGACCTGGACGAGGACGACGGCGGGTATATCCTTCTTTTCGATACGAAAGAAGATTTGGAATTAATCCGCAACTACGGAAAGATAGATTTCTCTTACCACATGCCAGAATGGGTAGATCGCATCGGCACTGATGAAGGAGACTATGGCGCAGCTCTCTACCTGGTCTCAAACGACTTCGGTATCGTACTCGTTGCCCCGCTGGTGCTTCTATGTTCCTTAACCGACATTGCAGATTGCGTCAATCAGTAGAGCGTTTTATCAAGCGCTCTACTTTTTTCCAAAAAACGCGTGCGTGCCATTTTACGCGGATTGCATACATGACTAACCACAGGCAAGAACGGGCAGGCTCAACACGGACAGCCTCAACGCTTTTTGTGCATATTGCACAAGCCTTATTTTCGCCGGTTATTTCCTGATGCCAACTGGCTCCACGTTGGTCCAGCGAATTTTTTGTCTTGTGCAAGTATACGAAGATACACGAATAATATGCATTTTTGTTGACTGCCAGTTTTTTGAATGTTATAATGGTTTTGTCGCGAGAGATGAACTTTTTATAGATAATAAAAAATAGATATAAGATATAGATAATTGACGCCGCCACTGGCTCATGGACGGCGCGAAAGGAGGCGACGCAAGAGCTAAAAAAACTATTAAGGAGAAACAAAAATGAAATCACAAAACGATGTGCAAATGTACGCAAAGAAAACAAAGGACAACCTGAGCCCTGAGCAGGGCATACTGCAAGATGGGGGTGCAATAGCAGGTAAACCATCCGCGCATGAAGTCGTTGAGCGCATAGCTGGTGAGGCTGCGAAAAAGTTTCGGTTTCGTGGCGGTCGCATACCAGCCATGACGCTATGCGAGAAATCGTGCATTTTTTACCCAATTGAAAGCCGGGATGTCAGCGCCTGGCTGACTGAAGCAATTTTAGAAACCGGCCTGCTTCCTCGCTCTGACATGAAGCAGATAATTG
>JAEEGK010007446.1_pt1 | contig 26112 bp, 17 predicted proteins | sample 8958771 | NCBI WGS metagenome assembly JAEEGK01 (sample SAMN16246547, study PRJNA631951) | gut metagenome | biome: gut microbiome; feature: rumen; material: SC-attached | host: Bos | place: Iran: Karaj | collected 2018-10 | reverse complement strand
AAAATAGAATAGAAAAATATTCATTTAAAATAGATAATTTAATTCAAAAATTTTCGAAGTTAATAAATGAAAAAGGAAATTTAAAAGATATAGAAAAAAAAATAATTCAAATTGAAAATGCAAAAACAAAAAAAGCAGAATCATTATTTTCAAACAGGAAATTATTTGGAGATCAAAATAGAAATATTTTAAAAAAAAAAAAATTAAAAAATTTAAATTCTTCTTTTGAAACAGAAAAACCAACATTAAACAATTCATCAATAATTTCAGAAGAGAATAGAAAATATAAATTAAAATTGGATAAAAAATCATTAAATAAATCAAAAGAAATATCATTAAAAAATCCAATAATAAAAAAATATTTTGATTTACTTGCATTAGATTTATATAATAAAAACTTTAAAATTGAAACAAAAGAATTTCAATCATCATTTTCAAATTTAAATCTAGAAATAAAAGAAGAAGAAGAATCAGATGTGAAAATAATAGAAGGAACAAATGTAATGATAATATATGATAAAAAGAATAATAAAATAATAAAAAAAAAACTTCAATTAACATTAAATCCATTTGGATATACAAATTTTCCTTTTGGAGTAAGAACATTATTCTTAAAAAATAAAATATATATTACAGGAGGAAAAGAATCATATAAAGAATATAAAAATGTTTTAATATATGATATTCAAAAAAATAAATTAATAAGAATTATTGATTTAAATATATCAAGAAGTTATCATACAATAATATATAATGATGTTTTTAAGACAATCATGGTTTTTGGAGGTGAAAAAAATAATTCTGTTGAAATTTTTGACCCAATTACATATAAATGGTTTCTTTTACCTTATTTAAATTTCCCCAGAGCAAATATTTTTTTTCATTTTGATAAACCTAATGGCTTTTTATATTGTATTTTTGGAATTTATGGTAATATTTCTCAATATAATTATTCTGATATTATCGAATTTTTAGATTTAACTAAATTAAATGAAGGATGGAAAAAATTGAATTATTATAATAGAACGGATTGTAATTTAAAAACTTATTTAAATTTTTTCCCTTTAAGTAATTCTTTGCTTTTAGTTTATGGAAGTAATGATGCTAGAAGTAAAAAAAAAATTGCTTTGTTAATTAATTTAAATAAAAAAGAAATTTGTAAGGTTGATAAAGTTATTGCTGAACAATTAATAATTGAAAGTAAAAAAAGTAATAAATTGACTTCTATTATGACTGAGTTAAAATTAATTTAATTTTTTTATTATATTTTTTAATTGATAATATAATAAAATAACATTTATTTACTTTTATATTTTTCTTTATTGTTCTTTATTTTTTTTCTTTATCTTTTGTTTTTTCTTTTTCTTTTAATTCATTAAATTCTTTTAATATATCAACAAAAGAAAAATTAACTGGAGCTTGTTCTTGATAATGAGAATGTGTTTTATCAAAAAAACATTCTTTGTTTTCTTTTGTTAATCTTTCCATACATGAATTACATACTGTATTTCCACATTTTAATATATGAGGCTTTTTACTTGCTTCTTCATCTGAAAATTCATTTCTACATATTTTACAATAGCAAATCTCATATTCTAATATTTTCATCATTTTTCTTTTAATTTATTTTTTTACTTTTTTTTAATAAAGATTTATTTTTTTAGTTTAATAAAATTTAAATTATCTATTTTTTTTTAAATTTTTTAATTTTTATTTTTGAAAAAAATGGAAAAAAAAGAAAGTGAAAAAAATGCTTTTGATAATAATTATTTTCCTTATAAACCTTATGAAGCACAAGAGAAATTTATGGATTTTTTATTTGAGGGATTAAATAATTCATTAAATGAAAATAATAAAATTAAAATATTATTAATGGAAAGCCCAACAGGAACAGGAAAAACTTTAATGTTATTATCAAGTGCAATGAAATATTTATTTAAAATTAAATATTTAAATAATTTAGAAAATAAAAATAATGAAAAAGAAGATGAAGATGATTGGTTTAATGATTTTGGTAATAATAAGAAAATAAATAAAAAAGAAGAAAATATTTCTAATAAAGTTGATATAATATTAAATAAAATCACAAGTAATTTAAAAAAAAATAAAAAAGCTGATAAAAAAATGATAATTGAATATGAAGAAAATATGAAAAAAGAAATAATTTCAAATCCTAATCAAATTTTTTTTTGTACAAGAACACATTCCCAAATTCATCAAGTAATAAATGAAGGAAAAAAAATAAGAAAATATTATAAAGAAAAATATAAAAATCAATTTAATTTTTCTTTTTCTTTTTTAGCTTCAAGAAAATTTTTATGTATAAATCAAAAAATAAATAATGGAAAAAATTCATTATCATATATAAATAATAAATGTAATGAAATAAATAGTGAAAATGAAAATAAATGTATTTATCATTCAAATAAATTTGAAAATTTATGTTCAAAAGAATTATTAATTGATATAAAAGATATTGAAGATTTAATTAAAATATCAAAAGAAATAAATTGTTGTCCTTATTATTCTTGTAAAAATGCTATTAAAGAAAGTGATTTTGTTATTTTACCTTATAATAATTTAATAAATAAAAGAATTAGAGATAATTTAGAAATTGATATTAATAATAAAATTATTATATTTGATGAAGCTCATAATATTATTGAAAGTGTTTTAAATTGTTGTAATACTGATATTAATTTAAATGAAATTTTTACTGTTTATTTAGGCTTACTTATTTATTTTGATAATTATTCAAATAGATTAAAATCAAGTAATAATTTAAATATTAAACAATTAATTAATATTTGTTATAATTTGATTGATTGGTTTGATAAACAAGAAAAAAATAAAGATTTAATAAAAGAAAAAATTATTCAATTAAGTGATTTTTATTTAGAAACAAAAATAAATAATTATGATATATTTAAATTAATTAATTTTATAGATGAATCAAAATTAGAAAATAAAATACAATGGACATATGAAAAAATAATAGAAAAAGAAAAAGAATCTTTATTAACAATAAATAATTTAATAAAAGAAAAACTTCCAAATTATAAAAAAGATTTAAAAATAAAAGATGAATATAAAATATATATATCATCAAATCCAATATTAAAACTATCTCTTTTTTTATCAGGATTAACAAACATAGATTCAGATGGAATAATAATATATGAAAAAGACAATTTAAAATTAAAATATGTAATGTTAAATCCAAAAAGAGAATTTTCAAATTTAATTTCAGAAGCAAAACTAATTATTTTTTCAGGAGGAACACTTCAACCATTTCAAGATTTTTATCATTTATTTGGTAAAGATATTAATAAAGATAATATTATTTCTTTTGAAGGTGATCATATTATTCCTAAAGGAAATATTAAAGCATTTATTTTATCTAATGATATTTTTGCTAATAATGAATCTTTTCTTTTTACTTATGAAAATATGAAAAAAAATAATGACAGAAATATTCATAATTTATTATTATATATTAACAATTATTATAATTTATTACAAAAGAATTTTAAAGGAAAAGGAATTGGAATTTTTTTTCCTAGTTATGATTTAATGAATAAAGTAATTAAATATAATAATGAAAAAAATATTTGTAATAAAGATATTATTTTTTCAGAGGAAAATTCATCAAAAGATATTTTTTCCTTATATAAAGATAATATAATAGAAAAGAAAATAAATTCTATTATTTTTGCAGTTATGGGAGGAAAATTAAGTGAAGGAATCAATTTTAATGATGATTTATGTAGAATTTTAATTATTGTTGGAATGCCTTATTCAAATATTAAATCTATTGAAATAAAAGAAAAAATTAAATATTATGATAAAATAAGTAAAGAAAATAATTTTGAAAATGATTATTATGAAAATTCTTGTATTAAAAATATTAATCAAACTATTGGAAGATGTATTAGACATTATAATGATTATTCAATTATAATTTTAGTTGATTTTAGATTTAAGAAAGAAAAAATAATTAATAAATTACCTAAATGGTTAATTAAAGAAAAATTAGATTTTATTGAAAATAAAATGTCTTATGAAAATCATATGAAATTTATTGAACAGTTTTTGATAAATCATTAAAAATCAATTAAATTAATTATTAAATTTTTAAAAAGCATAAAATTTTTTTTTTTTTAATTAAAAAAAATTAATAATTATAAATGTCAAATGAATTTCAAGAAAAAAATATAAAAAAAGTAAAAGAAAATGAAATGAACAGAAAAATTTTAGAAGAAAACTCGAAAAATTTTTCAAAAATATATCATTCTTTAAAATATAATAAAATAAAAAATAAAAATAAAACAATAAATAATGAAAGAGAAAAAAGAGATTTTCTATCAATGATAAATTTTCCTTATCCAGAAAAAAATATTACACCTCAATCAAAAAATTCTTTTTCAAATGAAAGAAAAATAAAAAGTAAATCACCAAATGTTTTAATTAAATTAGTAAATTCAAAAAAAATAAATAAAAAAGAATCTAAATCTCTAAACTCAAAAACTTCAATTTTAGATTTAGATTTTAATTTTGAATTTAATCAAAAAATAAAAGAATCTTATATTAAAGATGATAATAAAAATATTATTTCAACAATAGAAAAAATTGATTCTGTAAATAATATAAGTAATATTAAAAATTCTTTCGAAGGTAATTTCCAAAAAAAAAATAATGATAAAGAAAGTAATATATACATTAAAAAAATTACATCAAATAATTCTGTAAAACCTTTAAATGAAAATAAAAATAAAGATAATAATATTTTTATTCAAATAAAAAATAAAAATTCACCTTTAATAGAAAAAAATAATAAAAAAGAAGAAAATGATGATTTTCTAAAAAGAACAAAAGATAATGAAATATTAAAATATAATCATTTAGAAAAAATGAAAGTTAAAAATTTAAAAAATGAAATATCAAATTTAAAATTTATGATTTCAAATGAAAAACAATATTTGAAAATAAATAAAAAAAATGTATATCAAAATAATAGAATAAGAGATATTGAATCAGGTAAAAATAGATTAATGAAATTATATGAAAATTTAGAAAGATATGAAAATGAAAATAATAATAATTCAAGTAATTTAATTAAACAAAAAAAATCTTCTTTAAGTAGAAACGAAAGAATAAATGAATTTAAGAAAAATGAATTAGAATGGGAAAAAAAAAAATTAAAAAATTTAGAAAAAAGAAAACAAAATAAAACAGCAAATACTACATTAGATGAAATATCTAAAATTAAAATTAATAAAATTTCTAAATTAATTAATGAAGGAAAGTATTATAATCATTTATCTCAAAGTTGTCAAAAATTAAATGAAGAATATTATATTAGAAAGACTTTAAAACCTATTTTAAATAAATATTTTCCAATAATAAATAAACCAAAATTAAAAAAATCATCTTCTCAAATATTAAATCAAAAAACAATAATAAAAGGAAATAAAGAAAAATATATTTTAAAACCAAAATTAAACAATCAAATAAATAATAATAATAATAATTACCATAAAAAAACAATAGAAAATAATTCAGAAGAAAAAAATCATTGGACTCAAAAATTAAAAAATATAAACAAAGGTAAAAATAACAAAAATTTAGAAGAATTATATAAAATTAATATAAGAGAAGATGGAGCTTGGAATATAAATACAATGAATGAAATACTTTATACTCCTTTTAATCGTAAATTTGTAAATAGTATAATTAAGGAACATAATTTATTAGAAGATAAAAAAAAGAATAATTAATATTAATCAATTTTTTAAAATAAAAAAAATTAAAAAACTTATTTTCTACTTTAAATAAATAAAAAAATGAGAAAATCAATAACAATAGACAATATAGATAATATAGATAAATTTGTAGGAGAAAATTTTTCCCCAGAGCAATTTATAGGAGATTGTTTAATGGAAAAATCATTTGCTTTTACTCATAAAGAACAAAGATTAAAAGATGTAAAAAATATATTAAAAAACACAGATAAATTATATAAAAATTCATCTGAAAAGTTTATAGATATATTATTAAATAATTATGAAACTTTTATATCAATAGGAAAATACATTGATAAAATAGATAAAAATATATCAAATGCAATGGAAAGTGAAAAAGAATATTCAAATTTAATTCAAAATTTAAGAAAAGATGTTGAAAGTTTTTCATTTAATTATAGTAAATATTTAAAAGATATAAAAGATGAAAATGAAGAAAATAAAGAAAATGATGAATCAAATACTTATAAATTTGAAAATGTTGGTGATATGAATTTTTTAGAAGAAAATTTTGATTTAAATGATTTTTTAAATCCTAAAGAAAAAGGAAAAAAATGGTTAGAAGAACAATCAGAAAATTTAAAAGTTTTAATTGATAATGAAAAATATGATGAAAGTATTGAATTAGTTAAAAAAATAAGAGAATGTGATTTAAGTTTAATTGATTATGATATATTAATTGATTTAGATTTAACATATAAATATTTAATTGAAAAATTATCAAGATGTATTAGTAGATGTAATACAAGGAAAGAAGTAAAAATATATATTGATAAAATGAAAAAATTAAATTGTTCTAATCTTGCTGTTGATTCTTTTTTAGGTTGGTTAAGTGAAAAATTAAAAAATAAAATTCAAGATAAAATTGAAAAAGAAAATTTAGAAAATAAAAAAAATCAAGAATTAAATGTTATCAAAGAAGAAGATGAAGATTTTGATGATATTAAAGATGATGAATTAAATAATAATAATAATTTTAATAATCCTCAAGATGAAGAAGGTATTACTCTTGTTTTATATAGGTTACTTGAACATTTACAAAATAAATAATTTCTTTTTTTCTATAATTTTAGAAATAAATATTTTCTTAATATTTATTTGTTTGTTTTTATTATTGCTTTTAAACCTCTTAAATTTTATTGCAACAAATTTAAAAATAAAAAACACCAAAATAAGTATATTAAAAGAAATTCAATTTTCAAAAAAAATGAAAACTTTTAAAATAAATATTCCACCTCCTAAAAAACAAATTAAAACAATAGCTTTTTTAATTAAAAAAAATTCCAAAAGCTTATCTAAGTCACAACAAAAATTTTAAATGTATACTTTTTTCTGCCATTTTTTTTAAAAAAATTTTTGTTTTTAAATGTGATTTTTTATATATTACATTTCATAAATATAATTTATGAAAGTATAATTAATTTATATGTAATATCAACCTATATAATAATATATTGAGTTATTTAAATATTTATAAACACCTTTTTTATTTTGGATTGATCAGTTAACCTACTAATAAACCAAAATAAAAATAACTCTTTTTAATTATTTATGTTTTTAGTTTACCAAATTGACAAATTTTACAGAGAAAAATACTTTAATACAATAAAAATATTGTTATTTTTTCTACAACATAAAGAAAAAGGATAATATCTTATAAATGAAATATAATATTTCATAGGAATTTCAATTTCATTAATTCTAATTTGATTATTTTCAATAAAAAATGTATTACTTGGGAAATTAGTAATATTATTTACATTTTTTTTACATATATATTTTAAAATTGAATTTTTACCTTGAATTTTAGCATAAGCTAATTGACATCTTTTTTCACTATTAAAAATATTCCATTTTTTTCCAAAAAATTCAGAATAAAAATAAAGAATATGAATAGGATCTATAAAATTAATAAAACCAAATCCTAAATTAGTTTTATTTACAAAATCTAAAGGTAAATATAATATATCATATTTACCATAAAAATGTTCATTAATTTCATTTTGAAAAAGTTGCATTGTATATTTGTTAGGTATATTTCTTATTATTAATGTTGTTCTTTTATCTTTTAATTTTAAAACATTATCCAAATGAATCATTAATTTTGGTGAATCTAAATGTTTTTTTTTATTTTTTTGTTTTGTGTTTAAATTTTGATTGTTTAATACTTGATTTTTATCATTGTTAATTTTGGAAAAAAATATATTTTGAATTGGATAATTTATATTTACATTATAATTACAATTATAATTTAATGTATTATTATCAATTAAGTTTTGATGAGTATCATTTTGTTTATTATAATTTTCACTTTCATTTTGAATCAATTGATCATTAAAAGAAGACTTTGATAAATTTGAATTAAATGATTTTTGTGAATTTTCTTCAACGGATATATTAGTTTTTAAAGAACTTTGATTTGAATTATTTTCTTTTGTAAAAGATTTAGAATCTTTTTGTTTCATATTTATTAATAAGTTTGAGATTTCTTTGTTTATTTCATCATACTCATCATCTTTTTCATCGTTTGTGTTCTTTCTTTTTGAAAATGAACAATCATTTAAAATCATTTTATATTTTAATAATCTATATAAATTTTTATTAAAATATTTAATAATTTTTTATATATTATAATTCAATTAAAATAAGTTTATAAAAATAATAAAAATATGATTTCTTCATTGATAAATTAAATAATTAAAAAAATTATTTATTATATATTTTATATTCTATTATATTAAATAAAATTAGTTTTAAAAATAATTATTAATGTGAATAATATAAGATTATATCATATTTAAAATTCATGTAAAGAATAAAAGTAATTACAAAAAGAATAATATTTTTATACAAAAATAACTAATTTTCATAAAACTAACATTTAATCATCAAAAATATTTTCATTTTGATAAGAATAAGTTTTATTAACAAAATCACTATATTTTTTTTTCCTTAAAACTTTCTTATTAACATAATCTGAAAAAACAACACCATTATTTTTAAGATAATTTAACCATTTTTCATTTCCTTCTTTAAAAGTATTTTTAGTAGCATTTTGAATAGCAATTTTAAAAAAAGTATTTTCAATAAAATTAGGATAACCAGAAATTCTTAAAACACAAGAATTATTATTTAAAGGATAAATTTCATATTGATCTTTAATTTCAAAGTAATTTGATAAAGGTACTCCTTCACTTTTAGAAGTTGAATTAATAATATAAAAATTATTTTTATCATCTGATATAAATTTTTGTGTTGAATAAACTTGACTTTCGTTTATAAAAGGAATTCCTTTTAATTTTAAATTAAATGATATATTTCTTTCTTTTGAAACTTTATTTTTATCTTCTAAATTGATTTCTTTCCATTCTGAAACTTTTATATTAAAATGATCTTCTAAAGTTTCATAAAATTTTGGATGTGAAAAATCTTTTTTATTATCTTTTGAATAAAAAAATTTTTCGAAAAATTCTTTCGAAGATAGATTTATTTGTTTTAAACAAATTAAATTCGATTCTTCATTCATTTCTATAAATTTAATTTCATCTTCTTCTATTTCTTCTTCTATTGATGAATCTTCAGTTGAAGAACTTAATTTATTTAAATAATCATTTTTTTCTTTTTTTAAAAAAAAATTTGAATGATTTACTCTATGAGATATTGGATTTATTTTATTTAATGAATTAATATTTTTTCTTTCTTTAAAATTTTTATCAATTAAATCAAAAGATTTTTTTATATTTGAGAATTTAGAAAAAACTAATAAAGATTTACGAAATATTTTTACAACTGAAGATATTATTATTTTTTTTTCATCTTTTGAAATTGTCATTGATATTATTTCAGAAGATGGAATTATTATTTTTTTTCCTGAATTAATTACTGAAGAAAAACATAAATAATTTGAAGTTAAATATAAAACTCCAAAATCGTAATCTAAAAGAAAACATGGAATTTGATTTTTTATTTCTTCATTTTTAGGAAGATTTAATTTTTTAAATATTACTTCATTCGACATTTTCAATTATACTCTTTTTAAATGATTGTAAATTTTTTTATGAAATATTAACTATTTATTATTTAATTAAGAAATAAATAATTATTTAATATTTATATTAAAAAACAGTCAATTTTTTTTTACTTTTAATTTAAATTTTAATTTGTTTTTCAAGATTTAATTTCTAAATTAAATTAAGCAATTCAGTTTGCAAATAATCATTCAATATTTTTTTTTAATTTTTCTCTCACATTTTGAATTCTTTTTTAAAATTTAAAATAATAAAACTATATATTTAATGAAATGTTTTTATAAAAAAAAATTAAAAAAATGGACCCTCAATCAAGAAATTCCGATAATCAATCAAGAACAATAGAATCATATAATAGAATAAATGATAATCAAGTAAATTCATATATATAACTAAATTTAGAACAATTATTCAAGAAATTTTAGATATTCAAATAATGAAGAACAAAAAATAAAACTTCAAAAATTAAATGAAACTGAAAAATCAATGTTTGACAAAATAGGAATAAGTAAAAGATATAACATATTCAAAGATAAACCAACAAATTCTTTTCATAGAAGAAAATTATTTTTTAATGATTTCGACCCTGAGAAATGCATAGAAGAACAACCAACATTTACATTTGAAAACGATAGAAATATAAATTATTACAAAAGTTATATAGAAAACCAAACAAAAGCAATAAATAAATATTCTGAAAATTACATAAATTATATGAACAGCATAAATCCAAATAATAAAATAGCAACACCATATAATTTAAATGAAAATAATATAAGAGTACATAATAGAAGTGAATCAAATATTCAAATATCTAAATCTCAACCAACAATATTTAATAAAGATCAATATATAATGAAAGGAAGATCAAATGAAATTTCGAATCCTGTAAAATATTATCAAAATCAAGCAAATGATTATAATAAATTTCATAATGAAGAAATGAGATATTTAGATTATAATCAAAATATTATGAATCATAAAAAATATAATGAAATTAATGTTAATCCTTTTAATAAAGGAAGTTCTAAAGGAGGCTTAGGTCAATCTTCTTTAAGAAGAAATCCTATTTTAAATCCCTTACATGATTATTCTTATAATAAATATTTTGATCGAGAAAGTTTTAATGTTAATAATACTCAAAGTGAAAGAACTAGAAATTCTTTAGTTCAAGCTGGAAATTCTATTTTTGGAAATTAAAAAATTAATTTTAATAATATAAAAATAAATTTCAATAGAGTTGTTATTAATTTATTATTATAATATTTTAAATAAATTTTCAAAATTTTCATCACCTAAAAAAAATAATATTTTATTTTTGAATTGACTTTTAAATTATTCTTTTATTAATTCCTTTTATTTTTATCGTTTTTATAAATTATATTCTTTCAAAATGATTTCCAAAAAATTAAAAAAACTTAAAAAAATGAAAAAAAAAGAAAAAAGTTTTTAAATTCCATATCAACATTCCATATAATAAAAATTAACCTTTTAATTTAGCAGCAGCAGCTTGTTTCCTCCTAACACTTTCATTATAAATTCTTGCAATATTAACTTCACAACAAGTCATTTGATCTTTAACAAAATCTAAATCTTTTTCATTAACTTTAATTTGATTTTTAGCTTTTTCCAAATTAGAATTTAATAATTCTTTAGCTTCACTCATGGAATATTCACACATAATATTAGCACCTAACCATAAAAAAACACTTTCAGGAACTTTAACATCAGCTTTTGCCCATAAATTATTACTAACCATATAATCAATTTTTAATATTTCTTCTTTATCTTTTTTTTCCATATAATCTATTGTTTCTAAACATTTTTCCATATCTGGAATTTTATTTTTTACTCCTTCACTTTGTTTTGATATTTGAGCTTCCATATATTTAAATTTGTTTAAATATTGATTCAAATATGATATTAATTTTTCTGAAGTATATTTGTCTATTAATGGTTCCACTTTTTCTATGAAATTCATTGTAGGAACTCCACGAGTGTTTTTCTTTGTTTTATCTATTAATTCATTTATTAGGGAATCTTCTTCTTTTGGAACTGTTGATTCCATTTTTTTTAATAAATATTTTTTCTTTATTATTTTTTTTATTTCTTTTTTTATTCTTTTTTTAATTTTTAAATGAGTGATTCTATTTCTAATTCAAGTAATCATATTTTTTCTATTGATAAAAATACTATTTTATTTAAAATTAATAATAATAAAAATTCACTTAATTTAAGTTCATCAATATTATCTCATAATAAATCAATTAGTGAATGTATTATAAAAATAACAAATTTAACTTCAAATTATTTAGCTATGAGAATAAGAACAACAAAAAAAGAATTTTATACAGTTACTCCATCATATTCAATAATTGAACCTAATTCATATATTAAAGTAAATTTTCAATTATATATAAAAGATAACTCTTTATTTTTAGTAAATAATTCTGAACATAAATTTAAATTTGAATGTGTTGTCCTTGATAAATATAATAATGAAGAACCTAAAAAAATTTTTGAAGATATTGAAAAAAATAATTTGAAATATAAAATAGAAAGTATTAAAAAAATTGCTGAATTTATTGATACTAGTAATGACAATAATATTATTAATCCCAATACTTTATTAACTTCTTCCAAAAATTCTTTTATTGATAAAAATTCAAATTCTAATTTAAATAGTTCAAATATAAATAATAATACTATAAATCAAAAAAATATTGAAAATGAACAAGAAAAAAATGAATTAGAAAGATTAAAAGTAGAATATTATAAATTAAAAAATGAATTAAGTAATTTATCTCAAAATTACATCAATTTAAAAAATAGTGTAGATATGGAAAAAAATGGAGAAATGTTAAATAACTTTAATAAAAAATTAACTTATTATTTACCTGAAAAAAGAGAGATAAAAATATCAACAAAATTAGCATTAATATTTTGCCTAACTGCAATAATATTAGGTTATTACATAACAGATTAAATATAAATTTATCAAATATCTTGTATTCTAAATAAATTATATTTTAAGAATAAAATTTAAATTTAATATATAATAAAAAATAAAAATTAATTAAAAAATCTTAGCAATTAAAAAAATATCCATGAAAAAAAACACTTTATTATTCATCTTCATCATTATCTCCTCCCTCATTATTTGTATTTATTTTACTTCTGATAGATTTAGTTCTCTGACTTTCCAAATCAGAAGGTCTAAAATTATTATCTCCTTCCATAATTAATTTAGCAAAATCAGTACAAAATTGAAAAGTATTTAATTGATACATATGAGTCCATCTTGCATTTTCATTTAAAAAATCAATAGCTTCACCTTCAACATCATATATTCCATTCATTATTTCTATATCATCTTTTTTTCCATCATATACTTTATTAAAATTCTCTTCTGTTGAATATACCATTAAACCATATAATTTACTTTTTTTATAATAATCCTTGTATTTTGGAGGAGAATTTTCAAAAGCACTTTTAAATATATGATGTAATACTTGGATAAGGAAATTAAAATTATATTGTAAATTATTTCTAATATTCATTTTTTTCTTCTTATAATATAATAATTTTGTATCTGCATTTTTTCCAGTCATTCCTTCAATAATATTTAATTGATCATCATTTTTATTACTTGAAAGAGTAGAAATTTTTTTTGGAGTTCTTCCATTATTTAAAATAAGTTTACTTTTCCTTCGACTTGGACTTTTCCCTTTAATTTGTTGATCTAAAAGATCAGAAACAGGATTTCCCATTTCTCTTATTTTAGGGAAATAATTTAAATAATTTTTAAAAACATCAATTAATAAAACTCTATATAAAATAAGAAATCCAATTAATAAAGCTTGTCTTTCTAAAGTCATATTATTTAATCTACAATTAATATCAAATTCTAATCTATTAAATTCAAAAGTAGTTAAAAATCCAGGAGATAAAGTACTTTTTTCTTTAATATAAGTTTTAAATAATGTTTTTATTCCTTCAGGAATATCATTTTTTTGAACAAAAGCAGAAGAAAGATCATTAAATAATTGATGAACAAAAGATTTAACAACAAAAACAGAATTTTCTCTTACTTTCTCATCACGTGAACTTAAATTAATTTTTTCTCCTAAAAATTTAACACAAAAACTTTCTAAATTAGTTAAAATTCTCAAAATGAAATTTTTAATTTCATTAATATTAGCTTTTGTAGCTTGAACAAAAGTAAAGCTATTTTTTTTTAAATTTTTAGAAGCAACAGAAAAGCTTCTTAAATCTAAGCAAAAATCATTAAAGAAAACGATTTTTTTCATAATATTTCTAATTTCATTATTTCTAATTCTAATTCTCCTTTGTCCTTCAGGACCTAACTTTTCTATTTTTTCAACTAATTTATTATATTCTTCTTGTTTCTTCTTTAAATCAGCAGCAGAAACAACTGTTGAAGTAGGATAATGTACAATTTCTCCATTTTTTAAAACATCTTCTATTTTTTTTGGAATACCATATTTTACAGTTTTATTTTCTAACATACTTCTAATTTTATTATCTCTTGATACTAATTGGTCTAAAACTTTTTTTTGATGTGGAAAACAATTATCTTCATCTAATTGAACAGGCCTTTGAAAAAAATATCTAATTGGACGATAATAAAATAAACTATTTGGATAATTATAACAAAAGTTTCCTACGTCGTTTGGATATAAAGGATAATTTACAAAAGGATTGTTTGCACTTATTGAACGGATTAAACGGTTTTGTACGTAACCTAAAGTCTTTTCTATTTGATTATTGTGTTCTTGCTGAATTTGAGGATTCATTTGAGGATAAATATAAGGAAGACTAAGAGGAACAGAGTTCATCATTTTTTTTTTTAAGTGGTTTTTTATTTATTTTTTTTTTTAATTTTTTAATTATTGATAATTTAATTTTTATTATGGATGTTGAAGGAATTTCTGGGAATTTAACTAATTTTGGGAAATCTATTGATAATGCTAATAATCATTCTATTTTGTTTAATAATTCAAAAACTAAAAATTTTAAAGGAATTAAAAAATTGGATTTAAGAGGAATTGATCAACATAAAAGTGATCAAGAAAATCAAAAACATATATTACAAAATAAACAAGAAAACGAAACTTTTCCAGAGAAACAAATTTCAAGTGATTTAGAAAGATATATTGAGTTTTTATCAAAAGAAGATAAAATGTGTGATAAATTATTAAATTTTCAAATTCCTTATTTTTTCTTAGGAATAAATTCTAAACAAAGTTTAAATAGTAATGGAAAAGAAGTTTTTCAAAATCACATTAAAAACAAGGAAGATTTTATTTCTAAATACGAAAAAAAATTTGAAAGTAATAATAACAATCAAAATAATAATAATATTAATTTATCTTCATCTTTAGGAACAATTCCTATATTCAATGGACAAAAAATTTCAATAAATTCTTCTTTGTATAAAAAAAATAAATTTTTGAAATAAATAAAAAATAATATATATAAAATTTAAAAAATTTTATAACAATAAAAATAATAAAAAAATAATATTTTAAAATGGGAAATACTAAAACAAAATTAGAAAATGATTATTTATCTTTTTCAAAAAAGAAATTAAGACTATATTATAGAGAATTATATAAAAATCCAATAAATACACATATGTCATTAGAAAAGAAATATTTTGATAAAATAGTTTCAATTAGAAGTAATTCTTTATTATCAATGGAAAAATTAAAAGCAGTAAGTTGGAAAAGATATATGATAAATTATTTTGAAAGAAAAGCAAAAGAACAAAAATTAAATTGGTATAATGAACTTGCAATTGAAGTTGAAAAAGAAATATTTTTTTCTGAAAAAAAATATACTTCTTGTGCTTTTTATAAAGATTTTGATTTAAAAAATAAACCTTCTATTTTAGATAACTTATGTGTTTTTAATAATGAATATAATACTGATTATGAAGAAAAATTAATTAATAAATTGTCGAATAATCTTTTTAAAGAAGATGAAAAAAATGATTTAAATATGTCTAAAATAAATTTAAATACTTCTAATAATGATAATATGAGAGTAACTGTAAATTCTTTTATGAATGATTCTTTTAATCCTAATGAATTAGATCAAGATATAATTAATGTTAGAAAAAGAGTTAAAGAAATTATTAAAATATTTAAAGAGCATTTAACTCATAAAGATCATCCTATTTTTATTCTTATTCAAATTTTTGAAAAGAAAATTTCAAATATTATTAAAGATAAAATTATTTATTTTAGTAATTTTAATGATAAAAACAACAATGAGTATAAAAATAATTTAAAAAATACATGTGATGATATAATTCTTCATATTAATAACTTTATTATTCACACACAAACAGCAATGAAATTAATGTATTCTAAAGCAATTGATTTTGAATGTTTTTATCAAGAAAAAGATGAATCAATAAATGTAATATCAAAAGTTTTATTCAACACGGGAAAATTATATCAAAATTTATATAAATTATTTTCTTTATATTTAAATGATGAAATAATAAACTTTGCAAAAATATTATTGATTGCACAAAAATTAACTCCAAAAGATTTAAAAATTCCAAATAAATTTTCTTTAGATGAAGAAACTCAAAAATTAAAAGAAGAATTAATAGAGCAGAAGAAATTAACTTCAAATATAATAATAAATACAAATAATTTGAAAATGAATGAAGAAAATTATTTTAAAAATTCAGTTGAAAAAATACATAAATTAAAATATATAAAAGTGCCATATGAAAAAATGATGAAATTATCATCAATAACTAATTCAATAACAAAAAGTGTGAATGATTTTTGGAAAGGAATGGAAAAAATAATAACTCCAAATTTTTTAAATATTACAGCAGATGAATTATTGGTTATATTGATATATATTATTATAAAAGCTAATTATCCTCAAATTTTAATTCATGAATATTTAATTTATTCTTTTACAACGAAAAATACTCAATCAACTACTATTGGTTATTTTAATACTTCTATTAAAGCTTCTATTGATTATATTATTAAAGATATTATTAAAGAATATAAATTAGAGGATGAATTTAATAATGTTCAAATTGATAATTTTATTGTTAATGATTTAGAAAATGAAAATAAAGAATTTAATGATATTAAATCAAATGATAGTAATATAAAAACAAATGTTTCTATTGAAACATAATATAATATATAATTTTATGTTCATTAATATTAAAGATTTATTTTATTAATTGTTTTATATTTTGTTTTCTACATTTCAAAATCAAATTCCCTTTTTTTTTAATTTAAAATATAAATAAATCAAAAAAAATAAAAATTAAAAGATAATTCGAAGTATGGATAAGAATTTTCAATAAAAATAAGAAATAATAATTTTATTATTTTATAAAGGTTAATATATATGTTTTTAATAATTTAGTTTCTTATTTATTAATAATTTTAATATTGAAAAGTATTTATTTATTTCAATAATAAGAAATATTAAAATTTCTTTAATTTACAGTGACATCTAAAATAAATAAATAAAAAAGAAATCTTTTTCTCTAAAAAAAATTAAAAAAAAAATGATAAACCTAGGTCCCCAAGAAGAAAACAATCAACAAAACGAAGACAACAATGACTACGAAGATGGAGGTGAATTAGAATTATCAGGAAATGTAATAGATAACAAGAATAAATCAGAGAATGAGAATAACTCTCATTCTCGAAGTGATCAGAAGCGAAGTAATTCAATGACATCAATGTCAAGAACAAATTCAACAGTAATAAATCAAAACATAACATATGTGCCTCCATGGAAAAAGAAAATGAGAATTTTTTTAGATTCAATGCCAGTTCAATTAACAATGTCCTTATTTACCTTATATGTATTATTCGCAGATGATATAAAATGTATATGTACAAAAAAAGAAGCAGATCCACCATTTTCAATAATAGTAATAATATTAATGAGTATATTTTTCGTAGAATTAGTAATATCTGCTGTTTGTTTAGAAGATTATTTCCTTGGATTTTACTATTGGTTAGATTTTGTTTCTCTTGTTTCAATGTTATTAGATATTCATTGGTTCTATGATTGGATGATTAATACAATTTCAGGTGCTGGAAGTGGTGTTAAAAAAGCTAAAACTATTGGAGCCATTGCTAAAGCTGGTAAAAGTGCTAAAATTGCTGCAAGGGCTATTAGAATTCTTAGAGTTCTAAGAATTATCAGATTAGTCAGAGTCAGTAAATTGTATAAAGCTAGGGAAAAAATAATAAAAATGGATTTAAAAAGAAAAGAAGCTGCTAGGAAAAAAGAAGCTCAGGAAAAAGAAAAGAAAAAACAAGAAGAATTAAAAAAAAAACAAGAGGAAGAATTAAAAAAACAAGAAGAAGAAAATAAAAAAATGGAAGAAGATAAAAAAGATAATGGAGATAATAACAATAATAAAGATAAAGGAGATATAATGACATTAAATAAAAATAATGTGAATGAAAATAAGAATGGTTACGAAAAATTAAATATAGATGAAGAAAAAAAGAAAAATGAAGAAAATAAAGAAAAAGAAAATAATGAAGAAAATAAAGAGGAAAAAAAAGAAGATGATGAAAATGAAGAAAATGAAGAAAACGATGAAGCATCTCAAACAAATTCAGAATCAAAAGGAAATGAAAATGGAGAAGTTCCAGAAGAATCAAAAGTAGGAAAATTATTAGCAGATAAAACAACAAAGAAAGTAATAATATTAATATTAAGTATGATGATAGGAATAATATTATTTAATACATCATTTTATTTAGAAAAAAAGACAGGAATGGAAATGGGATTAAAAATATTTTCAAATTTTGAATCAATGAATGATCCAGATTTAAATTTAACATTTTCAATATATGTATCAGAAAATTTAGGAACATCATCTCCATTAGTTTATGCAAAAGTAGGATATTTACAATATCAAAATAAATCAGATGCAGATCATTTAAGAGAACAAGAAAGAAATGCATATTCTGAAGATTGTTCTCAATTATTAATTACTGATGGTGGGAATTCTATTTGTGAAGCTACTTTTGATGTTACTGCTGCTAATAGATTAAGTGCTATTTTAAATATTATTAAAACTTGCTTTATTTGTGTTGTTCTCACTGTCAGCTCTTATTGCTTTAGTAAAGATACTTCTGAAATGGTTTTAGATCCAATTGAAACTATGATTTCTAAAGTAAAAGAAATTACAAAAAATCCTATTGAAGCTCTTCAAAAAAATGAAAAGGAAGAAATTACAAAAGCACTTTTACAAGAAGAAGAAGAAAAAAATGCATTATGTACATGTGATAAAAATCAAAAGAATAAAAATTCATATAATAGAAAGAAAAAACAAGCTCCTTTAGAAACAGAAGTATTAGAAAATACAATAACAAAAATAGGAGCACTATTAGCTTTATCATTTGGAGATGCAGGATCAGAAATAATAGCGAAAAATATGCAGAAAAATTCATCAGGTGAAGTAAATCCTATGATTCCAGGTAAAAAAGTTTGTGCAATATATGGTTTTTGTGATATTAGAAATTTTACAGATACTACAGAAATTTTACAAGAAAAAGTTATGGTTTTTGTAAATGAAATTGCAGAAGTAGTTCATGAATTAACAAGTGAATATGGTGGAAGTGCAAATAAAAATATTGGAGATGCATTTTTATTAGTATGGAAATTCCAAGAGAGATTTTGTTTCACGAGTAAAAAAACAAATGAATTAATGGTATATAATTGTGATCAAGTGAATCAATTATGTGATATGGCATTAATATCTATAATATTAGTATTAGCAAAAATATATAAATCAAAAACATTTGATAAATATAGAACCAATGAGAAATTGATAAAAAAATTTAATGGATATTCAGTAAAATTAGGATTTGGACTTCATTTAGGATGGTCAATTGAAGGAGCAATAGGATCAGCATTTAAAATAGATGCTTCTTATTTATCTCCTAATGCAAATATGGCAAATACTTGTGAAGAAAAAACTAAAGATTATGGTGCTTTAATGATTATGACTGATAAATTTGTAGAAAATTTAAGTTTAGATGCTCAAAAAAGATGTAGAATTGTTGATATTATTAATGGAGATGAACCTGTTGGTTTTTATACTATGGATTTAGATTTAAGTGCTTTAACTATTGATGAAGAAGAAAGTGATTCTCAAAACTTTTTCAATATCGATGAAGTTACTAGAAAAATGACTAAATATCAAAAAAGAATGAAAAGAAAAAAAAATTTAGATGATGCTATGGCTATTCCTCAAAAAAAAAAATTTTGGCTTGATTTTGAAGAAAGTTCTGAAGATTTTGCTACTATGAGAAATATTTATACTGATGAATTTTATAATTATTATAATGAAGGTTTTGATGAATTTAATTTTGGAAATTGGAATAAGGCTAAAAGACTTTTTGAAGAAGTTTTAAAAATTAAACCTGATGATAAACCTACTATTAGAATGATGGAAAAAATGAAAAGTTTTAATTTTAAAAAACCACAAGGATGGATTGGTAATACTGAATAAATATTTTTATTTTGGATTTTTTTAGTTTTTTTTTATTCAATTTTTGCCAAATTTGTATAAAAAAAGTAATCACAATTTAAATCTTTTTTTTTCTATTTCATAATTAATATTTTTTATTATATTTAATATCTTAATTTTGACATTTATTATTATTTTTGTAGTTCATAATTTTTTCTTTTTTTTTTAACAATTTTTTTTTATTTTGATTTTTTTTCATAGTCATTTTTGTTTTTTATATTCTTGACTTAAAACAGTTTATTTATTGAATAAGATGTTTTTGCTTATTTTTTAAAATATTATCTGATATTCTTTTTATTATATTTATTATTCTTTTAAGATTATATTAAAATTATTTTTTGTAATATCTTTTCTATAAATCAAGTATTTCATAATAGATTTCAATTTCATTTTAATTTGTAGAAATATTATTATTATTTCTACTTTATTTTATTTTTTATTAAAGTTGAATTTTGGGTATTTAATAAATTTTTTGATAAATTTTCTTCTTGGTTTTTTAATTATTTTCAAATATAATGATGGAAGTCTTTGGTTTAATTATTAACTTTTATATTCTTTTTATTGTGTAAAAATTTGAAATTATTGATAATATTGTTTTTTTTATAATAAATTCTCAAAAATATAATAAATTAAAATTAAATAGAAAATAAATTAAAAAAAATATTCTATTTCCTTTTTCTTTTATAATTATAAATAGAAATTTAACTACTTATTCATCTATTATAAAGTCTGGATTTACAATTTTATTTAAAAAAATTTTCATTGAATTATTATTATAATTTTTTTTTATTGAACATTTCCATTAAAACTTTATTCTTTTATTTTTATTTCAAAGATTTTAACTCTTTTACTTTTATTCCATATGCTTTATTTTCGTATATTTTATTCTATCATTATAAATAGTTTTATAATATATTAATAAAAAAGAGTATTTATTTATTTTTTTTTCCTATTGAATAAAACTATTGATTTATCTAACATTTTAATAATATTATCTTTAATAAAATCTTCTTTAAAAATTTCTTTTTGAAATTTCAATTTATTTTCTCTTATTTTTTCTAAAATAAGACATCTATTTTTTCTTATCATAAAATTTGGTTTAAGTTTATTATTTATAATATTTTTATTCTTAAAATTAAATTTTAAATTAATATTATTTTTTCTTTCAAAAGATTTATAAATTTGTGAATGAGTAAAATATTCATTTAATTTCTTATTTCTATTTTTATTAGGAAATTTAATATTACCAGGAAAATTAATTTGAGTTAAACTCATACTTCTTTTATTTAAATTAAAAAAAGAATTATTTTTACTTCTTACACTATTTATTGGAGAAACATTTTGAAAATAATTTGTTGAATTAAAAGAATCTGAAGAAAAATAAGAATTCGGATTTAAATTTTTTTCAGAATTTTCATTTGAATAATTTGTTTTAAAAAATATATTTGTTTTAAATATATTTTTATTTGAAAAACCAGAACTTGAAGTTTTTAACATTTTTAAAGAATTTAAATTTAGTAAATTAGAATATGTATTTCTGCTTTTAATATTATGATTATAATAATAATTTCTAATTTTATTATTATTTAATATATTTTTATTAATTATATTATTATCGTTTTTTATTTTATTTTTTGGGAAAAAATCTTTTTGAGTTAATTCAATAAAAAAATTTTGAAAATTTTTATTATTATTTATATCATCTTCATCAATAGTTTCTAAAGTACTTCCTCTATCTTTTTTCATTTCTTTTAAATATTCTTTAAATATTGGAGAATTATTTGATAATTGATCTATTGAAATTACTTTATTATACATATCATTGTCCTTTTCTTTTGATATTTTTTCATCTATTTTTGTTCTTTTCTGAATTGAAGTATTATTGATTCTTTATTTATGATTCTATGTACTTGACTTAATAGATTTTTTGATTTTTTTATGTTTTTTTTTTGTTTGAAGTAATTCTATTAATAAATCTTTTAATTTGTTATCATCTTTTTTAATTTAAAAATTTTTCATTTTTTTAATATGTTTTTAATTTTTTAATTTTTTGTATATTATTATTTTTCTAATTTCATTAATCATAAAATTCTGGAATAAAAAAAAAATTAGAATATTATAAGAAATAAATTAAAAATTAAAATATTTTTTCATTTAAATTTTATCTTTGAGTAATTGTTGATATATTTTATTTAATTAATATCATACCAATCATCATTTTCATTTTCATTTTCTTCATTAATATTAGATAAAAAGAAATTAATTTTATAAGAATTACTTTCAATATCTATTTCTTTATTTTCACTTTTTATTTTATTAAAAATATTATGTAATATTGTAATATTGTCCCAATTGTTTTCATTATTAATGTCTTTTGCCTGAGAATATGAAATTGAATTAATTACAGGAATACCAAATAAATAATTTATAAACATTTTTCCACCTTCTTTATTATTTGGAGTTTGAGGAATTTTATATCTAGAGAAATTATTTTCATTCATAAATTTTAATAAATGTACAATTTCATGAATTAAAATTATAATTAAATATGATTCTAATATTTCTTTTTTTTTCTCTTCATTTTCATTTAATAAATCACTTAATTTAATAAATAATGGATTTAATATTATTCTCATATTAGGATCAACAAAAGCTCTACTAAAATTTGGTAAATATTTAAATATTATTAATTTTTTAAAGCAATCTTTATTTTTATTATAAAAATTCATAAAATTTATATATCCATTTGATAAATCATCATCAAAATCATCTGTTGATTTATCAATTATTATTGAATCATTATTATCCTTAAATTTTCTTTTATTAATTAAATAATATTTTACAGTATTTGATTCTAAAATTTTTTTAAATTTTTCATAAAAATTATTATCTTGTAAAATATTATTTAAGTCTATGGTTAAATCATTTTTTGATTCATTTACCAATATTTCATTGTTTATTTTAAATTCTTTATACATATCGCTAATATTCTCAAGTATTTTAAAAGAATCATATAAAGGTCTTACAGATATTAAATATAAAATATCATTTATATTAGATAAATTAAAAATATCTTTAAATTCAAATAATTTTTTTTTTATTTGTTCAAGCACAAAATCATATTCATTAATTTTAGTATTATTTTTATTATAACCATTTTCATTTGCCATAATTTCAAAATATAAATCGAAATGCTTTTTGTATTTAATATTATTAATTATACTTTCAATATCTATATTATTATTATTTTCTTTCAACACCCCCAACATTTCCGAAGTTTCTTCCAAATTTATGTAATCATTTTTTTTAATATAATATGACTCAATATCTTTAATAGCTTTTTTAATATTCATTTTTTGAGCTTTTTTAAATGAACTAATTATTTCATGATATTCATTAATCCATTTATTATCAAAAATTGTATTTATTTCATCACATTTTATTTTAAATATTTTTTCTATTTCTTTTATACAAATATAAAAATATTCTTGAGAATTGATAATTTCTTTTCCTTTTTTTGTTTCAAAATAAAAAATTATTAAAGAAATATTTAATTTAATAATTGAATTTTGATACGCATTTTTATTAATTTGAATGACTTTTTTTAAAAATTTTAAAAAAATTATAAAATTTCTTTGATTAATAATAGGTTGTATTTTATCCAAAATAAAATAGCTAGGAGGAATTAGTTCAAATAAATTAATAAGATTAGAATAAAATTTTGAATTATTATTGAAAAAATCAAAATTTATTAAATATTCACTCTCATAATCAAATTTAACTTCTTCTTTTTTTTTTTCTTCAAAAAGATTTATCATGGAATCAATAATATAATTTATTATTTCATTATTTTTTTTTGATTCTTATAAATTTTACATTTTTATTTTATAAATTTAGAAACAAAAAATTTAATTAAAAATATAATATATAAATATAATGTAATAAAATAAAAAATAAATAAAATTAAAAATTATTATATATATAAAATGAAATCCATATTTTTATTTTTAATTTTTACTTTATATTTTTCTTTCTCTTTTTCTTTTTTAGGAGAAGGAGAAAAAGTTTATTTACCACAACCTCAAAAAGAAGGTGGAATGTCTTTATATGAAGCCTTAAGTTTAAGAAAATCTGAAAGAGATTTTGACCCTAATAAAAAATTAAATTCTCAAATCATTTCTAATGCTTTATGGAGTTGCTATGGAGTTAATAGAGAAAAAGGATTTAAAACAATACCATCTGCAAAAGGTTGGTATCCATTAATAATTTATGTTTTTATGGAAGAAGCTGTTTATAGATATATTCCAGAACAAAATGTATTAGTTAAAATACTAAATGGAGATTATAGAACATATACTGGAACTCAAACTAGTGTTGTTACCTCAGCTAGAGCAAATTTTGTTATTATTGCAAATTTTAAAAAACCATCTCTAATTGATCCTGATGAAGAACATAAAAGAAAAGTAATGTATATGGAAACTGGTCATTGTGCATTTGGATTATCTTTGTTTGCTGCTGCAAATCATATGAAAGGAGTAGATAGATTTATGGTTGAACAAGGTCCTCTTTTAGATTTACTCGGACTAAATCAAGATGAATATATATTTAATTTAGCATTTAGTTTAGGTTATTAATAGTAGTTTAATGTTATTAATATTTCTTAAAATGAATTTAAATTAACTTTAAAAACGAATAAAAAATTTTATTTTTTTTAAAATTTATTTGACAATTTGATTCAATTTTTTTAATATATAAAAAAAAATTTAAATTTAAATTATTAAAAAAAATATCCCAATCGTAAATAAATATTTTTATTATAATAATTTAATTAAGTTATTAATTAATAAAATTAATATTATAAAAATTAAAAGAAAATTAATAAATTAAAAAATTAAATAATTTTTAACAAAAAAATGAAAAATTCAAATTTTGAATCGTTAGAAAAAAAAGACCTTTTAGATAAGGATATTAATTCAGATTCTGCCTCCGAAAAAACAGAAGATGAAATAATATATAACAATAATAATTTCGAAGAAGAAGAAGAATATTTAGATACAGAACGAAAAACTGATCTTAATATTTTGAAAATTGATGAAACTGAAAATCTTAAAAACAATCAAAATATTAATCTAAAAGGAAGTACAGCAATAAAATCAAATGTTAATGCATCGATTAATTTAGAACAAATAAAATCTAGTAAAAACAAATTTCATGCTTATTATTCTCCAAAATTTGAAATAGGTAGAAGAAAACATAAAAAACCCGAAGAAGTTAAAACTGTAGATGATCTCTTTATCAAAGCTTTGCAAAAAGATAGCGGACTTGCTCCAACAATTAAAGAATACGATCAAAAAGGAAATACCATGTCGACTAAATTGTCTGATATTATATATGATAAATATGTTGGCAAAAATTGCTTAAAAGAAAATAAAATAGATATTGGTAAAATGAGAGATGAAGAAGAGAATATAAAAAGAGAAGAATTAAGAACAAAAGATGATCCTATGAAAATAAATGATATGATTAATCGACAAAAAGATTACGAAAAAAAAAAAAATAGAAAAAAAAATGAAAGAGAAGAAAAATTCAATGAAAAACTTTCTCAAGAATGTATTTTTATGCCTAATGGAAAAAATATAGTATCAATGTCGAGAACACCGGAAGAATTTTATTTAAACCAAATAAAATATTTAGACAAAAAAAAAATGTC
>JAEEGK010007445.1_pt1 | contig 26115 bp, 19 predicted proteins | sample 8958771 | NCBI WGS metagenome assembly JAEEGK01 (sample SAMN16246547, study PRJNA631951) | gut metagenome | biome: gut microbiome; feature: rumen; material: SC-attached | host: Bos | place: Iran: Karaj | collected 2018-10 | reverse complement strand
CCTGAAGAGCGCTCGCTTCATTCCAATACCAAAAACACCCGTTCCGTCAGTTAGGTCAAATTCCCGATCTGCATCCCTACCAAATCTGAAACAATAGTATTTCGCATCATAGATAGATATACCACCGCAAGTATCCGCTATTTCAAATTGATTTTCATCGAATGATACCTTAATCTCGCAAGGACCATCGTATAGTTTTTCCTTTCTTATTCGTTTGGCTCCATCCAATGAATTATCTACCAGTTCGGTTATCGCTGGCTCTAGCGCAATATCCCTAACAAGCATATCAATGAAAAAACGCTTTGTTGGATTCGCATTAATTTCCCGATTGTCGCCACTCATCCTTCTACTCTCCTTGTGTTTTCATAAAGTAAATCCTTATTGGCCATGTTCCCCTGAATCCAAGAAAGAAATTTCAGCTTTATGTTCCAAACTCATATTTCTTGTCATCTAAGGACTGCATTTTTGAAAGAGATCAACCAACATCCCTATCCATGGGCTTTGCAAGCCTCCCCATTATCTCTGTTCAAAGACTTTTATACCACTTGATCTTGCGTATTGCCACATTCGATCAATCACGCCATCATAGTATACATTGAAATCTGATTGGACAATTTCGTTCTGAACCGTCAGCATTATCTTGTTTCTCTCATTAATCACAGATAGCAACTCCTGACGAGGGACTCTATTGTTTTTCCTCATATTGCAGGTTGGACAAGCAAGAACAAAATTCCAAATCTTATCATCCTTGACGAACGACCACGGAATAAAATGATCAACATGGACTACATTTCCTAACTTCTTCCCGCAATAAAAGCACGTATTTTCCTCAAATTCTTTCTTGAGAATTTCTCTATATACGGATAAATTCTCTCTTCGCGGTGTCGACAATTCGATTTTGTCAAGTAAACGGGTTAAAACAGCCTCATCATTGACCTGCTCGAGGAATCGTGCCCATGAGTAATAGTTCAATTTTTCTATTTCCGGTTTATATTTCAACAAAAAATCATACACTTTAGGGTTTAATATCAACCCCTCTTCCTTTAAATCAAAAGAGTATATAACACCATCAAAATCCTCATATAACGCACCAATTACGCAGCGCTTGCATTCTTGCTTCACTTTGCAAATGATGTCTTGTTTTGTTAAGTCAGATAGCGAATCAAATTCCAATCCACATATTATGCTATTCCTAGCAGATGCTTCCTTCAGAATGGATTCCACTTTAGACAAAGTTGACCGTCCATCTGGCCTCATTTGCCTAAGATCATATTTCAAAACCAAATTCCAATAATTCTCCGTGAACTTAGAAAAAATCGCATCAAAGGTGAAGAATACACCATTGTCTACTCTTTCACCATTAAACAGATTATCCATCAGGGACTTAATCAAGCCAAACTTATAGGAATTACGCTTTCTGCTGGAATCAGAGAAAACAAAATTAAATAATGACCATATACGTTCTTCTGACAAGCCATATTCAGTAATCGTCCCTTGTTTCAAGTTCCATCCAGCCATGCTACAACCCCTTTTTTGTTTGTGAAAAGCTCCTATTCATCCTCAAATATACATGTTAACACTTCATTGCTTTGGCGACAGCGACCAACTCAGCGAATTTCTCTCTAATCTGCTCAAGATCTGAATCGCCGCCCCAACTCACACGTATAGAGCTAACAGTCTCTTCTTCAGGAATCCCCATAGCTACTAAAACATAACTTGGTGAATAACTCTTGGAGTTGCAAGCAGAACCATTAGATAAACTGCAAAGATCTTTAGTTGCCAACATCAATGCTTCTGACATCACGCCAGGAATACAAATGTTCATCGTACTTTCAATGCAATACTCTTGATCTCCATTGTAATGGTATTCAATCTGCGACTCTTCAAGTATCTTTGATAAAGCCCTTTTGATTTGTCTATTTTTTTCTTGTCGTTTTATGTGCTCAGTGGCAGCAATTTCACATGCAATTCCACATCCTGCGACTAAAGCCACTGGAATAGTTCCCGGTCTAATGCCATGTTCTTGTTGACCGCCAAACATAATGCTTCTCACTGGGGGAAGTTTGTAGCCTTTTTTCTTTAAAACTAGCACCCCAATCCCTTGGGGCCCCTGCAATTTGTGCGCACTAAACGAAAGCATATCGTATTTCATTTTACGGATTTCTTCGACTAGTTTTCCACAGCTCTGTGTAGCGTCAACATGGAACAAGACACCTTTTTCCGCGAGGGCTTCTCCTACTTCCAACACCGGTTGGATAATTCCGGTTTCATTGTTTACATGCATCAGACTGACTAGGAGCGTGTCTTCTCTAACCATAGAAAGAATCTGATTTGCCTCGACGCGGCCAGAAATACCCGGAGACACAAAATCAACTTCAAAGCCACGCTTTCCCATTTCCTTCACAGTTTCCAGAACAGCTTTATGCTCAATTGCCGAAGTTATGATGTGCTTTTTCTGAGTTTTTTCAGCATATTCTGCTAAACCTTGGATGGCAATGTTATTGCTCTCAGTTGCACCACTTGTAAAGAACACCTCATCAGGCTTAACACCAATTAGATTGGCGACCTGTGAACGTGCCGTTTCAACTACTTCTCGAGCCTTCTCGCCATGGTTATGTGTACGGCTGTCAGCATTTCCAACCACACCTTTGTAAACCTCAATCATCTTTTCTAGCACCCGCTCATCAATTGGAGCCGATGCATTATAATCCAAATAAACACTCATACGTTGCTTTCCTTTATCGCCAATCTCGCAAGATCATCAATGCTCTTAATGAATCCTGTCCCACTCAAATGGGCAATTCCACGCTCCAGATTTAATCGAAAATACTTTGCGATGGTTTCATCATCAATTGGAAGGTTCATCCTTATACACCATGCCTTCACTAAAGCTTCATACAATTCATGATACTCCCCGCCAAATGTATACCAAGACATTTCTAGATTACTGTCAGCTGCAATCGCTAAGTCTGTCGGTATTGTTTTTTCACTCAATGAATAGCAAAGAGCCCACCGACAAAGAATATTCCAGTTTTTCACGCCGGTTTTTCCTTTGAGGCGAGATAAATGTTCCTTTGCCCGTTGAGACAATCGAATTTGCTTAATAATCATTGTTTCTCTGCTCCAATCGAATAACCTTGTTCAATCGTTGTACTCTTAGTAATTTCATCATACACTAAGGTAAATTCATTACCAATATTGTTCTTCATCAACCGATAGTAATCTGCATTAATCTCTGAATCCGTCGATAGTATAATTGTTTGCTCTCCTGCATTAGGGAAATAAGTCGTAATCAATGCCGTTCTGTGGAGCGAATCAAGACGCGACAACGGAGTATCGATGATTACTGGAAGCTTTTTCTTTGAGCAAATTGCAAGTGCCCACAAAATCGAGATTACCAGCAACTGCTTTTCACCAGCCGATAATGAACTCCGAGGAATCTCACGATTATCGCTCGACACGCACTTCCAATCTAAGGTTTCCGGATCCATATTGATTCGAGCAATAAGTGTCTTCTTGTTCGCGATTTTGTGGTAACACTCCGTGATGGTATCTGCAAGCAACCCGGTTTTTCGCCTTTGGAGTTCAATTTGGTATCTTTGCAAAACGTTAAGTGCAATATTTGAGTACTTTACGGCACGGTCAGCGCTATCTCGCATCTCAACGGTCGCTAAATAGGATTCCACTAACTTTGTAAAATCAGAAGTGAGCTCCATTACGTTTGCATTGAGTTCACTGCGTTTTTTCTCGAGTTCCGCAATCTCAAGCTGGTCCTTAGCCACTTTCTGACTTACATCCTTAATCTTTTTGAGAATCCCTTGCAAGTCGCTCTCGTTGATATCTAGTGTCAAGAAACTTTCAATCTCACCGATTTGTCTATCCAATCTTTCTTTCTTATGGATTATTGATTTAGCCTGAGTTGATATGGTTCTAAGCGGCCCGTCTACCAACATCCCAACTTGATACAATCCCTGATCTGACAATCCATATATAGTTCCAAGTTGATTCTCTTGGATCTGATTTTGAACATAATCCAAGAAATCTCTTCCGGAATCAGCATTACCAATATAGTCCTCGGAAAAGCTCTCAAACATTTGCTGAAGACGAGAGATTGCTTCATTCATTACATAAGAGGTATGCTCTTGCGAGGCTCGCGCCCAGATGGACTCAACTAGATCGCGGACTAAAACCAACGGAAGCTCCTCCGCCACCATATCCTCTAATTTCCCGTTTGTAACAGCTAACTCAGCAGTCAACGTGCTTTTTTGTTTTAGCAACTCTTGCTTTTTGTTGGCTGCATCCCCCCCTTTGGCCGTATATCGTTCTTGTAGCGCTTCAAGTGCGTCTTGATCTCTCTGTAACTTCTCAGTCATTACAGCAAGCTTTTCATCTGTTTCTAATAATCTTTCTATCGCCAAATCCTTTTTTTCCCGCAGAGTAAGTACTTCCTCTGCAGTCTGATCATGCAAATCGGTTTTCCGAATTCGCTTTAGATTTCGTCTGATATCATTCCCTAACACTTGTAATACATTAATTCCTAGCATTGAACGAATCGAGTTTTTTAGTTGCGTATTTGTGTTATCGACTGCCAACTCCGCAATTTTCTCACCATCAAAAAAGAAAAAACTAGAAAGTGCACTTGGCAGAATGTTTTCAACAAACATCGGCCAATTGTTAGTTAAGAATTCATTGTACTCACCATCTTTGCAGACTGTAATTTTCTCGGTCGGTCGAACACCATATCCGTCCCAACTCCGATCCACAGAATAGAACTCACGATTAGTATTACTAATTTCAAACTCGATTCTAATACTACAAGTCTTATCCTCGGACTCGCGATTAACAAAAGATTTTAGATATTGTGAATAGGATTTTTTCTCATTTTCCGAATAGGCTACAGAGCTCTTTCCGTACAACGCCAATAAAACGGCCTCTAAGAAAGTAGTCTTTCCTCTGCCGTTCATACCACCGATCAAAACTATCGGCTTTTGTCCATCAAAGACAAATTCATTATCACCTGCATACACACCAAAATTATGTAGGTACAGTTTTTTTATAATCATTACTGCTCATCCTCTGCATATTCGAATTCAGACTCATTCACTTGATAATCTAGGAACTTTTCATTATATTTTCCGCCGTTCTCTTTCTTGCGGGTCATCACATCAGAGTAATACTGCACGGCATCCTCTTCGTTTTTATAAAATGTCTTTCCTATCGTTTTGTTGATGTTATCAAGTATACCTCTTCTTTGATTAATCCCAGTTGCTTGGTCTTCTTGGTCAAGCAAAGAATACATCATTTCGAAGACAAGCTCTTCCTCCGGATATAATTCCTGGCATACATCTTTCAGTATTTGCCATTCTTCCCGACCAAAGCTCTCATTATGTATCCACTCCGGATCGTCAAATGGAACCCCCATTACACGTTCATATATGATTGGGAGTGAATCATCAAATTCATGTTTATCATTTACCCATATTCTCCGAATTGCCCTTAATTCAGGAACACGTATAAGTTCCAGCTCGCTGAACTCCTCTGGCCCATTCTCGTTGATTTCACGTTGCATTTGAAGCAACTTCTCCAACCATTTCTCTCGAACCTCTTTCTTGTATGGTCCGTGAAATAACTTTCCATAGTTTCCCTGCAAACTACCATTCATTCGACGAAAGCTTCTGCGTTCACGGTCTCCCTCTTCATTGCCAAATTCATTTCTAAACTCAAGCAAAGGAGCCATCCATTCCTTTTCCTGATCGTTAGCAATCATCGCCTCCATCGATTTATCCTTTTCGACCATTGTACAAACCCAACATCCGAATCGACTCTTTCCACACGTGGGAGTAGACTTATCAATCTGAAGAGGGCACTCATTATCCGAAGTAGCACCACGATACATAGTCAACAGGTCCATATTTGAATATCCCCACGGATTCTTATACTGCATCAAAAAAGTCCACACGTCATCATCCGACCAGTCCTCCATTGGCGAAAAGACAAGCTCATTAGCCATTGTCGGATTTGGGCTTAACAACTCTCGAACTCTTTTCTTTTCTAGATTGGTCATGGTCCTATTTCTACGAAAACTCTCTTGCTTTCTAGTTCCCAAAACAAGGATCATTTCGCCATGTTCGGCAATTTTGTTGCGGACAAAATTGTTCACCGGCTGAATTTTAAGACGATCCGTACACCAACGATATTTCATTCTTGGAAATGGATATCCCCGTCCAATTAAGTTCACCCAGAAAGTATCATTATAATCAGGAGTTAATTGAACCGGCAAAAACGGAAGTTTCTTTTCCCGCGCTGCTTTGTGCATACAATCCAAGGACTTGCTTACCCATCTTGACACCACAGGTGACTCCACCAGCGTATCTGTATTCATAACATGTATGGTCTTCGTTCTTTCAGTTTCCGGAAGTTTTTCTATCGCCATCCATACGAGCTGAACCGCTGCAGTACTGTCTTTGCCGCCAGAATACCCAATCATCCATGGAATATCATCTGCAAGATAAAGGTTTTGAATCGTAACAATTAACCCATCAATCAGTTCTTTTGTTATCGCCATAAGTATCTATCCTCGCTTAAGTGAATCTTCTTCTTTTTTTTCCTCGTCTGAAAGAGGAATTGACATCTCTTTTTTTATCACATTTGCTATCAAAACTGCTGCACGTTTGTTTGTTATAATTCTGCCCGTTTCACTAACAGCTCGCATTCGCCATATTCGTGCATTGCGATTCCAATCTATTTCGCACAGTTTCTTAACTTTACTTGCCATGTTAATCCCAGCATTATTATAAAAATATGCTCCTACTCTCCCAATGGCATGAATTACTACATTTTGCGTGGCAATATAATTTTCGCGTAAATCAACCTTTGTTATTTCCTTACGAATCAGCTCTTGCCATGGAATCATATTGTCTACAACCTCCGTCCAAAACCGGGTCAAGAACCGATTCGTATTGCTGTTCATTTTCCTGCCAACTATAAGTTTGTTTGCTGTATAAAAAGTGTTCATGGTAAACAAATTCGAAGAGAATTTACCCAAATTGTCCTTTTCTTTATCAGTGAACTCATTCAGGAATTCATTTTGCCAAATCACACTTCTGGTGATAACCGCCAGTTTATCTCGTGAATCATATAGTTCCGCGATAGAATTCGAAGTTTTGACTGCGTGTTTATTTAGATCTGTAAACATCTGCTGGCTTCGGCGAAGTCCCTCGTCTGCAAAAAAGACAACTGAGATCGTCTCATTTCCCAATTCAGGGCATTCTTCTAAGGCAGCAATTATTGCCGCCTTTCTGTGTTGTCCGTCATTTATTAGTATACGCGAATCCATAGGAATCTCTAAGATGCCTATCTCTTCATCTGCCTGCCCGCGAAACCTATACTCTCCGTCAATGGATGCTGATAATGCCGAAAACACATAGTTATCCTTATTTTCAACGATATAGTTTTTTATCTCAGGTATTCTCCCCTCGTTTAGCCTTCTTTGAGCCCGATACTCCGGTGGAACAAATTCTTCTTCATTAGGGAAAAGTCTAGACAACGCTTTAAGCGGAACCATAGCAATAAAGTATTCCCGTCCAGCTTGAATACCTTTGACAACCGGGAATGTATAACAATAATTCACATTAACCTCCAAACGAATAAACGACCTACTTAAGTAGTATACTTAAGTAGGTCGAAAATGTCAATGAGAATGTTTGAAAACAACAGCCTTTTCAAGCTTAAATACACGTATAATATGAGCATAACAATATCCGAGTTAAGGATCCATCAACAGGACTTCATCAGGTAGCGAATCAATCTCAAGATTTCTTCCTTCTACAGTAGCAAAAAGGAAATTCTTGACATTCTCCATAGTTTCTATGGAAGATTCACCTATACACTCATTCAGTTTTGTAACTCCGTAATTTGCAAATTGGGTTAAAAAGCCCAGTCGATTATAATCCACATTCTCGCCGAATGCTAATTCTAGACGTTGATCCTCCGTTAGCGTCTCTGTCTGTGTGGATAAGATGGCAGCTTGGAAAAGAAAATCCAATTTCCCGTTGTCACGGTTTTGAAGAACGTTCCTCGGTATATATTTGAGCTCGTCACCGTTTTCTTCCGGTTTTTCGATTCTTCTGTCGTACATAATTCCAATCGTCATCGCCAATATATACAACGAGTAGTTTGTTCTTGTTTTAAAGATCTCCGACAAGTTCGAAATTGCCTTGTTCCATTCACTTCCCCGCAAAGTAACATCATTAGTTATTTCCATAAATATCCCTCCTCGACACGTGAGACATTCTTTTCATCGTTGCTAACAATTGTCCACACTCTTCCTATATTTTCTGGAGCAAACAACGACTGTAAATCGTCTTTAGAAAAGAGAATAACCTGTGGAGCAAATTCAGGAATCATATTAATTACATTCTGCCTTTGGTCGGGATCCAATTTTGAAAAAGGTCCATCGAGTACTAATGGATACTCTTTCGAAGATAAATTCTCCTCTGTCTGCAACATCCTAAGAATGCCACCAATATATGCGAATGACACTACGGCAAACTGCCCTTCAGACTTGGACTCATCATTAAAACTATCCTTAACTTGAACCGAGAACTCTGTGCTGACCGAAACCTTTCTTTTACTGGTAAGCATATCGTCAATTAGTTGTTGTATATTATTCTGCAACTTCTGACTGTAACGGATTGATTCCTCTTCAAGTTTATCAGTAAAATGCTGTAGAACCCTTTCCATAACACCTATTCGAGCGGAAACCGTTTTTCCGTTTTCAGTCGCTTTTGTAAGTCGGTCGAAGTCTTCCATCTGTTTTTTCAGATATATTTCATACTTCTTTTTCTTGATTTCCAAATCCTTGATACGATCATCAAGTGTTTTGATATCTGCCTCCGCTTGTTGTCTAGCCACAACTAATTCTTCTACATCGGGACTTTTCTTTTCCTCCTCATCTAGTTCACGAATAGTATTATCACAGTTCTCCGCATGTTCCATATTGTCCAGCACCGAGCGGATGTGTTTCTCTATTTTTTCCTTATCAAACCCTCTGCCCCAATTGTTTGCCACTGCTATAAACTCATCATAGAGATTCTTGTACGACTTTGGCGGAAGCAAATCTAGATAGCCTTTAATCTTTGACTTGGATTCATCACACAAGGGATTCCCACAAATACATTCCACTGTCCCCTCGTCTGTTAAATACGCTATAAGACGTCTTGAAAGGCCCGAGGGAAGTTTGGCTTGACTGATTTTTAAATTTATCTTTGTTTTTGCATCAGCCACCGCTTTGGAAACAAGCAATTGCGGGAACATGTCAATTACGTCATCGCCAAAATCTGCTTGTGAGTTCTTTGCATTTGAAATAAAAACGTCTCTTTGAAACTTCAATGTTTTTCGCTGTTTTTCATATTCTTCTTTGGATTTTGTGCTTCCAATTTTCTCAGAGACCGACTTAATAAAATCCTTCTTTTTGTCCCTTTCAGAAGTCGCTTTTGTCACTTCTTCATCTATCTTTTCAATCTGGGTTTGAGCTGAAGTGATATTCGTTTTCACCGCTGCAATATCACTGTCACTAGTTATCGTTCCTTTACTAAGATACAACTTTCCCAAGACAGTGGTTTTCAAATCTGTTCGACCAATGTGTGCAATTGCTGATTCAATTACATCCAAATCAAACATCGAAAAAAGAGCCTTTCTCAACTTACTTGCTGAGTCTTTCCCTTTTACCCTCAAGTCTGCGATCATACTCTCACCATCAAAGAAGAAGTACTCAGACAATCCCGGAGGCAATAGTTTTTCAATCACCTCCCTAGGTTTTTCCATGGGCTTCCAGTTTTTGTCATCATCCATCTTTAGCATGGAAAGATCTTCTGCTATTTTTTCGGAATCATTAAGCCATTTCTTATATGTGTACTTACGTGCAATCAAATAATCGCTTCCATCATGCTCGAATTCTATTCGCCCCATCACATCAAAAGTATCACCGAATGATTGCTCTGCTTCATATTCCAAATTGTATAAGCGGTCTGTTGTAGTCTTATTGAAGTGGACTTGTCCATAAAAAACCCATTGAAACAACTGGTGTAGGGTTGTTTTCCCATCACCATTTTTTCCATAAACAATAGTAACTTTTCCATCCGTCGAGCATCGAATTTCTCCATAATCCTTAAAGTTTCGGAAGTTCTCGAACTCAATCCTTCTGATTCTCATTTGTGACCTCCTCCAGCTTATCTAAAATAGCTTTTATAGTATCATTCTTAGCTTGCTGATCGGACAATAGTTTTCGTTGCTGCAGTTCACGCTCCTTGCCCTCAATAAAGTCTATCATTTTCTTCACAGCATAATCTTCATTCATCCAGCGGCTCCTCCAAATCTTCATAATCATATACATCGATATCTTCAATGCTCAAACCGTATTTGACCAAATAGCTTGTTAATTCCGGCTCTAATTCGTCCCAGTTCAGCGCCAATTTGGCGTACTCCAGGAATCTTCTCATTTCGATTTTAGCCCACATCTGAAGATTCTCTGATGGTAAGACAATAACATCGTAAATAGTTGCAGTGTCCTTATTATCGTATTTTCTAAGAATTCTACCACGTCTCTGAACAAACTCTCGATAATCATCATTACTAGATAGTATCAAAGCGCTCTTAATTGACGGAATATTGATTCCCTCGTCCAAACACCTGATGGCAGACAAAGCAGTTATATTGCCTTTATTAAACTCTTCCACCAGAGCCATCCGCTCAGACATACTCTCTTTTGCGGTGAACTGACTTGGTTTATATCCATGTTTATCCAAAACTCCTTTTACAAAACGAATATGTCTCATCTCTTCATTTGAATTCGAATCAAATAGTTTCCCATCACCACAATAAACAACTACGTGATCTTTGTCTTCTATATGGTTTACAATCTCATCTATACGAGTTACTTTTTCTTCAGCCATCGAAATAACTCTTAACCTGTTTCTTAATGATTTAACCAACAGATCCGGATTAATACACACATTATTGCGAAAACAGGAAGCTATCTTCTGTGAATGAAACCTAAACCTGGATTCTTCATCTTCTGTTGAATCGACATAGATTGGTCGATAGTAATAATTTACCAAAAACTTCCCTAGAGCTTTTTCTATAGGAAGACTAAAGACCTGTCCGCCAAAAAAAGCCATCAATTCAAGACCTTTTTGCGCTGATTGCCCACTGAAAGGGGTTGCACTTAATCCAAGCAAATAATAGTAGTCCTGCTTTACTTGTTCATTTGGCGAAAAACGATGCGCCTCATCAACGATTAGCATTTTCTTTTCGTCCGACTTATTGATTGCATTTCTAAAGCGCTCGGAACTAAATGATTTAATCGTCGATATTACAATTATCTGATTGTTACTGTTGTATTTCTTTCTAATAATCTCATTTACAATCTGCGACTCCCAAATGGGGTTCTCTGATGAAACAAGAATAATCTTAGAATTTGGAAATGCTTTTTCAACATCCTCCGCCCACTGTTTTACAAGGTGTTTATAGGGAGCAATGATTACAGGCATTACAGTATGTTCATCTAAGAGTCTTTTGGCCGTATAAATTGCTGTCCAGGTTTTCCCTGTTCCTGTGGCCATTACATAGAACCCTTTGCATCCGTTGTCAAACCACGCTTGAATCGCTTCCTCTTGATAATCTCGCAGTTTCACCGGCGCAGGTTTATCTTTCGTTTCACCTCTCCTTTCTATTACTTCGATAATTCTCTTTTGCGCCGACTGTTTATAACTATAAACATCTACAAAAGGATTGGTTCCATTCCAGAGCGATGCAAACTCAGCCTTCTCGTCATCAATGCTGGATGCATTATTCCCCTCCCAACTCTTTACAACTCTTATTTTTTCATAGTTTTCCTTATACCCACTCAAGCTTGAATTTGAAGACCCGTAAAAAACAATAGTATTACCCTCAAAATCCTCGAGAATTCCAAGCTTATCATGATATATTCCTGTTGATTTAGTTACAACGATTTTGATATCAAGAATGCTTTGAGCAATTAGTGAAGCCAGCAACTTAAGATGATTATCATTCAATCCTTCAATTGCATCTAGAAAATCACGTGAGAAAGATTCGTCCAAAACATCTTCCTTCTTACGGTACCCCTCATTAATTGCTGCAACATCCGCTTCGCTTAATCTCGGGCTTGCAATCAATTGAATACTCCCACCATTACGCGCCAGCGCAACAATGCCATCGATAATAGTTTCCAACACTCTCGACGAAAAGAAGCCGACACTTCTCTGATATAGTTTTGTTTCCTTAAGAGCAGGAACCAGAAATGCAGGTGCTATACTCGATTCGCCATAACTAATGTAACTTATTTTGATATCTAAGTTTCTAAAACTCATTCTGCTCCTCCTGGATTTCGTCAACAACTATATCTGCAATTAGGTTATCAATATCGTCCATATCGTCCACCTGAATGGTTCTCTGGTTCGAGTTAATATTTACATATCGCGCTTTATCCATTTCTCCTTTCCGAGCGATTAATGGAACAGAGTTTCTAAACTGATTTGAAGATATTGCCACTTCTAGAGTTTTTCCCCATTTTTGTAGCATACTATATACAAGCCACTCTGTCCACTTAACGTTTATTCTGGGTAATTCCACGAAGCGCATCACGTCTCCAATTGGAATGGTACTATTGATTTTTCCAAACAGATCTTCCTCTATTGAAATCGCCATAGTTTCAGTAATGCCAATCTGTTCAATCTTCATCAATGTAGAATCATCAATCAAGAGATATTTATCATTCAGGGAATTAATATAATCAATCATAACCTGAATTGCGAAGTGGTTTTCTTTTGCAAATTCACTAATTTCACCAATAGAAATCTCGTCTGTGCTATAGATTAGTTCATGCAAACGCTCTCCGGGCCGACCAATCTCCACATCATTTCTCGCGACGAATGGTCGCGAAAACTGAAATTCTTCTCGAAAGAGATACTCCAAAATGCTAAAGGCACTAAATGGAAACACTGCAGCATTTCTCAGCAATACCTCGCTGTGCTCTTCCTTTATTATCGGGAATATGTCTTTGATATGGTGCGGTTCCTGATCCGCAACTATATTCTCCAGCATGTCATGAAGACGCCTTTTTTCATTCTCGTGTATAATCAATCTGCTTCCATGCAGGTATTCCCCAAAGTAATTAAGCACATCACTATCACCTGTAGCCAACGAAATAACTATATCCGTTACCCCTGGAAATCTTTGTTTAATCTCCTCTCTCTTAACCGGATACTTAGACTCTTTTATGAACGATACAATCGAAGAATAGAATGATGAAAATTCTTTATCCTTTGAAATATAATCTCTCCGGAAATATAACTTATCACCATATAATTCTCTCAACACCCCCTGTAGCAGATACCTATTGTATATTCCAGCTGAAACCAGTTCTTCTTCAAACATTGAAAAAACGATGGCTGTCCCCAAAACTGAACTTGACTCTTGCATAATGAAATCAAGAATCCGATTTGCCAATTCATCAGGCATCCACTTTTCCTTGCGAGCGACATATACGCCTCTCCCTGACAACACTCCTATGCTGGACAACCTTGCCGCGATGGCATGATTTGATTCGGGAAGCGAGACTTCACCATATTCCTCCACAACCAACCGTCTGAACTCGTAAATGGCAGCATCATCAGTTACATGGATACCTTCCGGATAATACTTTTTCAATATAGTTTCATAAATCTGAGCAAGCGTAAGGCGCGTCCTATGAAGGACATTCCCTGTAATTCTATAAGAATCGTTGAGTGCCTTCTCTACAAGCTCTCCCTTAACTGCATATAACAGTTGTGCATTTTCAACGATCTCTTTTATCTCATTTGTTCTACTCATGTCCGGAAGAGAATCGATATACTTCTGCATCTTAGTTGATAAGTCAGTATCACCATATACGAATACATCCAACTGTCTATCATATGTACACATTCCGCTTTGAAACTCTTTTAGCAGATATATGAACGCTGATGAATTGTGCTGGCTCACCTCCGCAATATCCTCGAGTGTAATAATGTTCTGACCATTCTGTTCCGCATATAGTTTCTGCACTATTCTTCCCCGGGAAACAAGAATAAAAAACACTTTAAACGCTTTCTTTTCAATTTGGCGTACTCTCTCCCTGGTAACTCCTAAAAGTTCTCCAAGTTCATTCAGTGTAAGTCGATTGGCTCTACCCTCAATAACAGTTTGAGCCCTATTTACGTCATAAACCTTCTCGAACACCTTGGCGATCTCGCATTTCAAATCGAAAGAACACCATGAAAGAAACTTGAATGCCATATTCAGTAGTGTTTCATCTTCATAATCCACAGAATCAACTATGTCTGCGATTTCTTTTTCATTCTCTCTATAACACTTACTAACTAAATCGCGCTCATATTCATCATTGGAAAATGCATCCAAATAATACTTGAAGCAATTGTGCTTTCTTTCCTCTGGAATTTGCTTAAGTAAATCCGCCAACTTTTCACTTTTATTTTTTCGATCATTGAATTGGTTTGTCGCAAAGAGAATAGGGGCTATATGATCCGGCGAATTAATGCATTCATTAACCAAATCTTCTCCCAATAGAGAGTATCCTTCTTCTATTTTCAGCAGAACTTTTTTCTGGTTTTCAGACAATAATTCGTTAGAAACGAAGGAAAAATCCCCCCTTGAAACACGAGCTTTTTCGCTCGCCAACAACTGAAACACTTCCCTTATTTCCTTTTTACCAATTTCTGCTTCTTGCTGAGTCAACTGCTCGCAATATTTATAAACTTGGGACATACATCCCGCGCCAAAACCTGGTGTTTTCCTGAGAAATGACACCTCGGCAGACAACATATCTTTAACAGTTAGCATTCTCAATTGCTCAAATCTATTAAGAACTCTTATAGAGAAAGGAAGCGTAAACAAACTAACGTTAGCGTATTCATATGGATTAAGGCAAAACATTTCTGCTAGCGTTATGTCTTCGTTATTTGCATTCATAACAATTCTTTCCTCCTCCCTTGATTTCTCATTTATGGCTGTATGATCAGCGATTAACCTAGTCCTAATGCTATTTCAAATACAGGTTTAATTTTGCAATCTAGGTCTAGTTCAATTAAAAGCTAGCACTTATGTTGTCCAATATACCGTACTTTTCTGCCATCTTCAGGTTTTTTTGCCTTTTTCGGGATTAACCACACTCCTCCCTTTTGGAGTGCTCCGGGAATTCTCCCAGTAGAACAGAGAACCGTAACTCGACGTCGGCTTATGTTCCATTTCTCAGCTGCCTCAGATGTCGTCAAATAATCCATGGAATACCTCCTTCTCAATACCTTCTTCATGCCTGGTTCCGTACAAGGCCTTGGTGCCACAAATCCATATTACTATTCTATACGATTTGAGGAACAATAGCAACCTCAAATCCGGCATAAGATTAGCCAGTATTCTCATGTATGTGGCCAATCGATTACTGCCCGAAAAACTTGCCAGATTATCGACGGATTATATTGCATTTCCCATATTATCGTTTGTATGTTACGTCAGCAAATACACCAAAATGCACGAAAAAAGGACACCTGCATTTTGCAGATGCCCTTCTTACCATTCCTTTTTTCTGTCCCCGACTGTTATGATTACTTGATATTTATGAAATCGTCGTCTCGAAAAGCATCAAGAACTTTATTTAACACTTCTTTTCCCAGAGCGGAATTCACAACATCATCTGCCCAGTCAATCCATTCCTTAGCATCAATTTGGTTTTTCTTGTTCTGCTTATATTTCAGAGCCGTAATTAGCATATCTATACTCGTCATTTCATTTGCAAGTATAGAGTTTATGTCATCAGTGTCGTGATAACGTTTCCACACATCAAATCCATCAGAAGGGAAATAAATGCCATCAAAAGTATGGACATACTGAAACTGTTGCATAACAGCCTCTTGCTTTTTTAAATAATTTTTTCCTTGAAGTCCTGTCGCCTCATCACCATTCTGATACTTTCCAAAATCATGTAATAGGATTTCAGCCAATATCGTATGTTTAGAATAACCATTGTATTCGGTGTTTTTTTTGTACACAGTTCCCTTAATGCTCTCTGGTAAAAATATCAAAGCCACAAGGAAGGAGCCATATATGTGGTCGCAAACAGACTCCGAATTATTTACTTTTCGGTTTTTACAGTTCCATCCTTTCATATCTTGCTGCTTTAGTCCAAAGATACTGTCAATAATCGAACGATATGGAGACGAATCTGTCTTTTTAAGATCAATATTTATATTCCGAGCATAATTCATCACCGTTACGTTGTATCCATTCTTCTTTACCAACACTTCTGAGATCAGTTTTTTCACTTTTGCCTTGTATTCTGCCTTGGCTTTTTCTTCGCCATCCGCTACTCTATCAACTCCCTTATTTTGGTAGAACGATATTATAGTCATTGCGTTCAAGTTTCTCAACGGATTGTTTGTATCTTTCAAACTATCGAACAAAACTGAGTTAACCAAATCTATCGGATCTTCTTCGTTATCAAGATAATACTCATGCTCTTTTTCAACATAATAGGCAATATGAAAACCTCTGTTGATAAGATTTAAATCACGATTTAGCAACAGGCTTTTAAGGAACTTTTCCTCGTGACCAACATCTCCGGACAGAATGCGGGCAATCGATACAGTTCGAAACAGAAAAAGAAGTCCATAATATGTAGGTGTCCTATACTCTGAGGACAAGCAATCTTCATACCCATTCTCAAACAAGTAGTGATTCAAGTCTTCCCATATTGTACTTAAAGTATCGCTAATTCCTTCTATCAGTTTCTCTCTGTTCTTAACTTCACTAAGGTTGGCCTTGGAAAGAATGCCCATCATATAGCACACCTGAGCAAATAGAAACGGCTGTTTTTTTATTTTCTTTAGCCTTTCCGCCTGTGTGCCACGTCCAACCAAATCAGTTATAGTAACGATAATACTATCCTTATCTTCGTCACTGACAAAATCAAAGATATCATAGAATAGTTCGTTCGTTACTGCATTTAAGACAATAGTTTTGTCATCAAGTGATACTATCCCTTCCGTAACCAACGCCTTTAATTGATTAACCAAATGATATGCCACAAAGAAAGCCCTTGTTATCGAATTCTTCGAAACCGTTGCCCTACTTAATCTACCCTTCTCCCCTTTCCCTTTATGAGCACACATCATATCAAATTCGTGTTTTGCACGATTAGATAGATACTCTTCTATCTCATTTTCATCTGTTACAGCATTGTTGTTAAGGCGTTTTGTGTAATACTTTTTTATACACGCTCCAAGCGAATTACCGTCACCATCGGTTGAATCAACTGTCTTCGAAAGAATCAACAATGTTCTAAAGTCTACTTTTCTCAAGGAATATTTTGTTAATAGTTTAATTATCCCGTCACTCTGTACTCGTTTATGCTTCCTAGAAAAATATAAACTGATTTGTGCCAGAACATCACTTACCCCATCGCCGGAAGAGTTCCTAATATCCACTCGATGCATTCCGTAAACGATTGTGTTTTCATTATTTAAGGAATCAAACACATGTGCCGTTCCAAACATGTTCCTTTTCTCATACTTAGTAACTTGAGTAAAACAAAGAAAAGCAATTATCTCTTCATGCTTTTTGAGAAAATTAACAACTTGCTTATATGCAGCTTGCATTTGATTCTGGTCATCGCTATACTCATCTATTCCGTCCACAAACATAACGAAATTGCTATGCCGTCCCTTAACAAAGTTAGAAACAACATTCAGATCATTAATCGCCGTTTTTTCATCTACTGCATGAAAATCTATGAGCAACGGAACAATCCCATCAGCCTCATTCATTGTTTCCGCTATTCTTTTATACAGCAGTGCAATCAATGTTGATTTTCCCGTACCTTGCAACCCCTGCACAATAATGCTTTGTCTAGTTCTATTAACCTTACTTCGGATTTCTTCTATCAATTCCGACAGTTTTGTCGCATTATTATCACTCGTCTTCAAAAAACGATTCACTAGCTCTTCTGCAACATTTTTACACTCGCAATCATCAAATGATTCAAAGAACTGATCTAGATATTTCTTTTGATAGTTTTCAAAAAAAACTTCGTAACTTAACTCCGCTTGAAGACTATCCTCAGTTTTCAAGGGAGCGGATTCACCAATATCAATACTGTTGGCGCAAATTTCATCTAAAATGTGTCCTATTTCAGTATATTGATTATGTGAATAATAGATTGGAGAAACCCCATAGTCGGTCATTCGAGCATTAATCTCAGTATATTCTTCATGATTATCGGGGTATTCAAGAATAGCATATCGTTCTACTTCACCCATTCGTTCAAACGTGTTCTTCAGAACATTCAACGTTCTGTCTTTAATCATTGAACAGCCAATAAAAAGTAGAATCTTATCGTTCTTTCCACACAAGTATTCAACGGCAAGACCCTCTGAATCATTTTCCCCATAAATCAGATCATAGCTGTTTTTGCTCAGCACTATTGTATCAGGAGTTTCGATGCTACCATGAATGTGAACAATACGCCTTGCATCGTTTAACGCAGCTCCAGCCAACCTTCTATCGTTAAGTGAATAAATGGACGTGAAATCATTCAAATCACTTTCCTTAGCTGCATTTTCCAAACACAAATCATAATTCGTGGTTATAATTTCATTCGAAAACCCTGTAAGAATCCTTTGAAAGTACGAGCACCCTGCAAGGTTTGGTTTCTTCAACATCTTGGCTATTTCAAGATTAATCCCTTTCTCCGCGCCTTTTCTTTTTACAACTTTTGTATAGATATCATTTGCAAATTTGAAGAGATTCCTTCGTTTTTTTCCATCATCTTTTAGATACTTTATTGATAGTTTTTGAAGAAGGTGCTTCCAGTCAGGTAATTCACATGCTTTCGATACCCCAGCCCCTATAAAAGGAACGACCCTTTTCGTGTTCTGACTTAGAAACTCAATGTAACCTTTGTTTAGTTCTTGCACTTTTTCGGGCAGTGATTTGTACTTCATCTGTTGAATCTCCTCGCAATATAATAATGTGCAGCAACCTTTCATCACACTTTTAGAAGCATTGCTTAATCACTTCAAGGCTGAACTAAAAGTGTTCATTTCATTGTATCAATAGCACATTATCTCTGTCAAGGAAAAACAACTTAACAACTACTTTAATTGTAAAACTTTTCATCTTATCTGTATCAACAATTCGCCCCAAGCATTATGGGTATCCACCGTTCTTTCCAGCATATGTCCATTCTCATATTCTTTTATCTATACATCCATTTGCCTAATTTCGCGCCCTTATACCGTTCTCCGTGTCTGCTTGCTATCAACTTCTCGCAGAGTTCAGCAAGATAAACCCACTCTTGGACACTATAATCGTTCTGAAAGCCCAGAACGCTAAACGATTCCGGATTCTCCACCGCATCCCGGACAACCGTTTCAAACATGTTTGTCTTTTTCTCTTCGCCATCAATCTCATACCGGTATTGGACATTCAGTCCCGTAAAGAACCAAACCATAGAACGCAAATCGCCCTGGGACATCTCCCCGTCAGGGCGTACTGCCCGCCACATGTAACAGTCGAAATCATAATAGATATCCGGATGAGTTTTTGTTCCGACCGGGAACAGACTCTCATAAAGAAGCCCGTTATCTCGCCTTTCCATGTATTTCCGTACCATCATTGTATCTACTGACTGTTTGATTGGGTCCTTCTTCCGATCAAGCCGCATCATGATTACTTTGTTTTCCTTTTCCATATGCTTACACCCTCGGTTTCATATTCCTCTGCAGAAGGTGCTTAAAGCATAATGGAACGGGACCACAAAATCCATTGACATAATAAACGAGAAACGGCATTTCGTTTCTACAGAATCACAATCGATTTTTCCTGTTTGCCTGTTTTCGCTATCCGATTTGTCAAAAGGGCTACCCTGTTTTTGGGCAGTTTCACAAGAAATTTTCTCTTGATTAAATGCTGCCTAATCCATTTGGGCTTGTTTTCTGCGTTTTCATTCATATGTTGCAACGACATATAAACTATAAAGATATTTATTCCTCTTTTTGCTGAGCCTTCGCCCAAAGTGGCAAATTACCTACTATTTCGTCCTCTTTCTTCGCTTCGCTCTCTTGGGAAGGCGCTTTCTTGTTCAGTTTCTTCATCAGTTCCGGAACATCCATGTATTTGATCTCCCGGATTGCTCGCTCCGGCATACGATACTTTTCTTCCAGCGTAATACCCCATTCCGTGAACAGCGGCATATGGGTCTTCGTGGATCTGCAGAAGGTCTTCAAGAGGACAAACTCCCCCTTCGGCATTTCCCGGAGCTCGTTTGGTGCCATCAGTGGGACTTCCATCATCTGTTGTGTGCTACTTTGTTCTCCGGTCTTTCCGTCCGTGGTAACGGATCCGGTCTGTGCGGTACGGCTTCCGAGCTGTTTACTGATGAACTCCGCATCCTGGGAAAGCGGGCCGAAGGCACCTGCAATCGTATCATGACAACTGTTGAACATGGTTTCTGCCGTTTCCTCCCCATACCGTTCCTTCAGCTGCGAGGTTCCCTGCAGGATTCCGACGATGGACATGTTTCTGCTTCGGCTTGCCGTAAAGATTGCATCCAGCCCTTCGATCTTCGGAATGGTACCTAACTCATCATAGAAACATAGTACCTTTTTCGGTAGGCTACCGCCTAACCGGTCTGCCATGGCCGTTAATTCCGCATTGATCTGCTGGATGACCAGCGAAACGATAAAGTACTTGGTAGTATCTTCTTCCGGAAGGACGATATATACACCCGTTGGGTGTTCTATGAAGTCTTCCACCTGGAACTTGGTATCAAAGCAGATCATCTGTTCCAGCTCACTGTCAATGAGTTCATTCAAACGGCTATGCGCAGTTGAAACAACACTGGCTGTTGTCTGCTCTGCGGAGTTGACAGCCGATCCGGCTAGCATGGCTGCCTTATGGTACGGCGGTAATGCCGACAGCATTTTGGAATAAAGGTTCGGTTTTCCCTTTTCCTCCCTCATCGTGACGGCATCGATCATCTTATGGGCGGAACTGATGTGTCTGGTTCCTTCATCGCCATATTCCGACAGGATCATGATTGCAGATGTGAGCAAGGATTCCGATGCTTCATAGAAGAAAGAATTAGCGCCCATGTTAGCCATATCCACACCACCCGTGATGATGGATTTGGCGACCATGTGCGCCTGTTTCTCTGCCCTTGCCTTATCATCCACACTTCCGGTGCGCTTATAGCTGTCCATGTATTTGTTGACAAGGCTTATGAGGTTGTAGGAGTCGCTCTGCATCGGTTTTCGGAAGTCATAGACAACGGTCTTGTACCCGTAATACTTCTCCCCGATGGTAGCCATGTTTCGGTAGAGATCACCCTTGGTGTCCAGAGTGACAAATGACACGCCGCAGGCCATGGCATACTCGATATTCGGGTAGAGGAAATAAGCCGTCTTTCCTCCGCCTGGGGATGCGATCATCATGGCATGGGAATCCCCGGCATCAATCCATGCGATGATATGCTTCCCATGAAGTCCATGGCGGAAGGTTCCGAGGACGAAGCCCGGATTAGACGGACGTAACTCCGGTTCAGTCCGCCACTTCTGTGGCTCATACGGAGCCATCGTGTAATAGGACCGAATCTCCCGACGGGTCGCCCATCGGGCGGATCCATGCTGACCGTGTCCGACGGTACGGGCTTTTATGCGGTCAAGCGTTTTGCCTCCGAGAAGTTTGGTGGCAACAAAAAGCGCTAGCAATAAGCCGGCGCAGACATAGACAAAGATATTCATTTTTCCTCCAATCATATCAACATCTTAGAAATGCCAAGAAAACTGCAGTCGTATAACACATACGCAACATACGTGTAATGACATTCATAAAAGGCCCCGGGAACGAATCCCGGGGCTGAAATAGGAGTATTTACTATTTGGTTTTATTCAAACGCCTTTCCCCACACTTGGTCGGATACATACATATTGCCATTCTTTCTCTCATAGGAACATTTTGCATTATCGCTAAGATATGGAACTTCCCAGAATATTGCTATTTCCTGTATTTTAGGACACTCACTGGCTACCGTTGCTGCAAGATCTGAGCTATACATTTCAAGTACTTCCTTTGATGTCTTTCCGCTATTCTTTTGGTTCCAAGTCAGATATACAAGAGCGATTAGATCATCTTCGACTTCTTCCGTTCCGAGATTAGCATTAAGTTTAATATCGGATATGTCAGTAAAGGTATATTGTTCTTCCACCCTCTTTCTTATCACGACTTCCTCCACCTGCATACCCTCATATTTGTCTTTTGTATCATCTATCGTGGGTTCTGGTGTGGATTCCGGTGTAGTTTCTGTTGAACTTTCGTTCTTCTTTGCAGTTTTGTTTTCATCAGCAGTATCTGTACCACAGGCGGTAAGTAGTACCGCAATCATTAAGATTAAAACCAGTTTTTTCATAGTTTGGGTCTCCTTTATCCATATTCTACAGCCCGATTCACAGGCTTATATTCAGTATCTGGTTCACTGAGGAGGATCTCACTGATTCTATTCGTCCTCTTCCTCAATTTCAGGTACGTCCGCCTCAGTCAATTCTTCCGGCCAAACATCAATTACTTCTCCGGTGCGAATTGCCTCATATACCTTTTCCTCTTCCTCGGTCATTTGATACTGAGGATTACTCAGGCTGGTATCGCACAGTGTTTTCTTTAATCTGTTGCAACAAGGCTTAAATGTAGCATAAGTCAAACCGCCTCCGACTATGCCGCCAACCACGGGAATAGCCTTTTTGAAGAATCCGGAAAAGATTTCCTTTGTCATCCTCTTCCCGAACCATTTCGCAACAGACTTAACAATCGGGTAAATGGTTCCCTTCGTAAGAGCTCTGCGCATCAGCTGCTTTTCAACACCTGTCGCGAGAGCCTTCGCCATTGCTTTTAACGCAATATTGGCGTTTGCCACTCCATACATAATACCAAGGCATACAGTCAAGCTGTTGATTGTTTCAGTATCGATGTTGACTCCGTCTCCTGATGTATCCAACTCAGGGAACCCGTAAAAGTACATCATCTTCTGCGCTGCCCGCAACATATAGCCGTAATACTGCGCTATATCCGCCGGAATGGTTGCTACCATAGCCGCTCCGCCGGGCATCCCCAAAGCAGCGGAAATACCTGACACGGCATTCCTCTCAAACTTTATTGTCTCATCAACCAACTTATCAATCAAATCAGAATCAATGCCCGCAATAGCTGGTGTTTCGTTCACCGCCTTATCGATGACATCCTCCGAACAATGTCTTGCAAGTTCTTTTCGCAGGAATTTTTCACGATTAACCTTGACGCCTGGAACCTTCAGGGCAATCAAAATCAGATCAGTGCTGTCAATCATTCCGTTTCCGTCCTGATCGATTGCTTTTACAAGTGCGTCATGTGTAGTATCCACTGCAGCCTTTGTTTTGGTAACCGCGGTCTTACTACCCGTACCAATCGCTTTCCCGGCAGACTTTGCTTTCTCTACGGCAGTCACGCTTCCGGCTCCAATTGCTTTTCCGGCGACTTTTGCCTTTTCTGCTGCAACCTTACTGCCCTTTTCCACGGCTTCAGCGACCTTCTTCATCTTGTCTTTAATCCCTGCCATCTTCTTTTCCTCCCTTGTTGTCACTAAAATGCATCAATCTCAAGAAACTCTTTAATTGAAGTATAAGAAGCCTAAGAAGACATGTCAATGAATGGAAAATCCCATTTGTTAGCGGAACATAGCGACAATCTACATATCTGACCACTTTGACATTTTTTATTGCATTCCCATCTCGCGCTTTCTTTCCGCCTGCCTCACATACAACTTCCGATCCATTACTTGCCCCTGATCACCAATGGGACGTTTATCTTCAAAAACCTTACTGACTCGGTACAAAAAGCTCTCAATACTCCTGAATGATACCACCCCTCCTTCCTCTGGCTCGTATGCTGGCAGCATCATTTCTGATTTACCAGCGTATTCTTTCTCAATACGCTCAATTGTTTCTTCTAAAGAGGTTCTAGTCTTGCCCCTAGTTCCTCTCTTGTCATCATTGTACTCTGCCTCCAGTCCAATAATCACCTCTTTTGCCGCCATCAGCACCGCATTCTTGATATCACGGAATGTTTCATTTTCCGAAAGCGGCTCCTTCGATGGGAAGTTGTTCGTATACGTCTGAATGATGGCACACTTTTGCTTGTACCAAAGGTCATAGAGTTCTGCGACCTTCGGGTTCTTCTCGAGCCGGTCAACAGCCTCATCCACAAGGTTCTTCACGTCTCTCGGCATGTAACCGTACTTGAGTTTCCCCTTGGTCGGTAGCCGATGCTTGATCTCTGTAAGGACTGGGATCAGGCTCTGCAGTTCCATGGCTACCTTTGGAAGCTCCCGGAGTTTGTTAAGATACTCCTTAGCCACTTGACGGAGATCGTTACGGAGCTGCGTCTGCTGTTCGTACACCTGCTGTAGATCCATACGGAAGATTTCATGGGCAAATGCCCTCTTGATATCATCGATGCCGAACTTCGTGAGATAACCTTCCTCGCCGGTACTGTATGCCACCATATGGATATGCGGATGATGCCCTTCATTATGGAATGCGGCATACCATCGGAAATCCTTCTCGGGTATCCGCATTGCCTTTGCAATCAGGCCGGATTTGGCACGACAAATGGTACGCCAGCTCTCCGCATTGTTATAAGAGAGCCGTTCCGCATCCTGCCGGTGCAGGGAAAATACCATCGTCCAAACATTTCCCGGATGCTCCGATACGGTCTTCGCGACCTCACCCAGATCAATCTCTTCATCATGCTGGGAGAAAAGGCCGTGGTTTCCGACCTTCTCGACGCGGGGACGCTCGGCAATGTACCGAAGATAAATGTCCGGATTGCCGTTCTGCATCTGATGCTCCGCTCCCAAGCGAATGAGTTCGGAAGCATTCCCCTGGTTCGGATTCTGCTTATAATCCTCCCATTCATGGGTGTCGGTTATCTCCGGGATGTCATCGAGAAGCTTCTGGATCAGTTCATCCTGCTTCTCGGTGACAGGATTCTGCTTCCACTCTTCCGCCTGTAGCTTCTCAACACCCTCGCGGGTGCCGTAGTATTTGATCAGATAAGAAAGACGCCCCTGACGCTTCTTGGCGTTAGGGGCGAAATAACGGGAATGTAAGATTAGTCGTGCCATAAACCTCCTCAAGAAAAATCGGATGCACCAAGCTTGATGCATCCGATTCTCTGTTCATTTTATATCCTGAAAAATGGGAATTAACGCGCCTCACTACTATCTGAGTTTCAATACCAATCTATTCAATGGTTTTCTCCAACTCTGTGTTGCATCTATTTAGGTACTTAAGGCAGTCTTTCGAGTTTCTGACTAATTCTTTATCTAAAGAACAGTCTTCCGCCTCAAGTTCTTCAATGTTCATCTCAACCTTTTTAATCGTATTCTTGATTTCGACTATCAGACTCATTATGGATTCTGTGTCATTTAGACGATTCTTAAGGACACACTTACAAAGAGTAAGTAGCTTCGTTGTCTGTCTGATCCAATAATCACTACCTGTCTTTGATAATATAGCAGCCATTGAAGCGCTCCCTGATCCGGCAATACCCAACAGGGCTCCGCCTCCGGTTATAATAGCTGTTCCTCCAGCCATTCCCAGGCCGCCAGCTGCTAAAGATCCGCCTCCAACAAACGCTAAACTCGCACTTGTAAGCGCAGCTCCATGAAGGCCAACAACCGCTTCACCTGCGATTAAAGCTGCTATTCCCGGTGCAAAGGCAAATGCAAGCCCACCAGTCAAAGCGGCAGCTGCTCCGGTAACACCTACTGCTAAAATAGAATTCTGCGTCTTCCCACTTACCACTCCCTTATACTTTTCATAAGAAGTTCTAATTGCATCAATCTCTGCCTGACTTACAATGGTCTGTTTACGTGAGAATTGATCATCAATATAATTATACTTCGCAGGATGAAGCTTTTTGAATACGTTATCTTCCTCAACGCCCAACGGATAATATGGTTCGAATACAACCAAC
>JAEEGK010007443.1_pt1 | contig 26116 bp, 19 predicted proteins | sample 8958771 | NCBI WGS metagenome assembly JAEEGK01 (sample SAMN16246547, study PRJNA631951) | gut metagenome | biome: gut microbiome; feature: rumen; material: SC-attached | host: Bos | place: Iran: Karaj | collected 2018-10 | reverse complement strand
CCGCCGCCTCCTTCCAGGAGACCACGAAGGTGCTCAGCGAAGCCGCGATCCGGGCCCGTGTGGACCACCTCGAGGGTCTGAAGGAGAACGTCATCTGCGGTCACCTCATCCCGGCCGGTACCGGTCTCGCGGACTACCAGGACATCGTCGTGGGGTCCAAGACCGACTACGCCGCCGCGATGAACGACCTGTAGCCGTTCCCCAAAAACACAATCCAAGCCGGCCATTTCACTATGGCCGGCTTTTTGTATATCTTTGCAGAAAATACCGCATGTCATGAAAACTCTGTTCAAAACTTTCGCCTTGGCGGCGATAGCCTCCCTGGCGGTCACCGGATGCATCAAGCACGATCCTTTCGATCACCACACGGACTACGATGGCGGCCATGGCAGTCATGGCGGCGGTGGCGGCGGTCAGGAGACCGTGACCCCGAAAGCGAATGTCCGCGAGGACTGGTCCATCCAGTATATCGGACGGGAAGACTATGTCAACGATTACGGTGAAGTGGAGGAGGTGGAACGCTTCCGGTTCAAGTATAAGGGAGCGGGGCGTTTCCTTTTCCGGATGATCCGGCCGAAGGATTTTGAAGATGTGTACAAGAACGATGAAGTCGCGTTCTTCCAGTATGAGGCGGAGACGCTGGGCGAAAACGGTGAGACGTTCAACGCGGATACGTATGACGTCCTGTTCAACCGGATGATGAGCGGCAACTGGCTCGCCTTCATGTTCGATCTGGACAAGGACGGCAAGCCCACCTACGACTATGCCGAACTGTCCTTCACGATCCAGGAGGAAGACGCCTCGGATTCCTACGCGAAGTGGCTGGGCGACTGGCGGGTGATGAGCGGGACGGTAGGATATGACATCCATATCGATCACATCGACAACAATTTCCTGTATGAGATCACGGGCTGGGAATGCGGCGATGCCGTGAATTTCCAGATGAACATGGAGTATCTGGAGGGCGAGTTCTGGAAGCCGGACGGCTGCCTGTACATCCGGTCCCAGTATCTCGATACCTATGAGGACAAGGATTTCGGCTATGGAGATGTGGATGAGGTGTTCCTGGGCAATATCTTCGACTCCAACGGCCTGACGATCATTACCGACGAGGGCATCGACGTGGCCCAGATGGTGATGCTGGAGAAAGACGTCGCGGAACTTCGGGCTGCGAATGTCACGCTGGAAACCGATAACGGCACCTATGTAACCCAGTTCCATTCGATGCAGTACTACATGTGGGACCATAAGAATCAGGAGTATCATCCGTACAATTCCAATGCGGGCAACTTCAAGTTCCCGTTCTCGATGACGCGTCTGCCGGGTACCCGGTCTGCCGGTTCCGCTTCCGTGAAGGCACGTACGGCGACAAAGGTTTCCGTGCATCGCGGGCAGCCGAAGGTCGCTCAGGGAGCCCGAAAGACCGTGGCGAAAAAGGCCGTTCGGATGAAATAAAATTCGTATATTAGCAGTCTGGATTTTCAGACTGCTTTTTTTATGCGAAACCTCTTTCTGACCAATACCCTGACCCACCGCAAGGAACTTTTCGTGCCCATCCATCCGGGCCATGTGGGCATGTATGTCTGCGGTCCCACCGTCTATGGGGATGCGCATCTGGGCCATGCCCGTCCGGGGGTTACCTACGACGTCCTGTTCCGGCTGCTGAAGCACCTCGGCTACAAGGTCCGCTATGTGCGGAACATCACCGACGTGGGCCATCTGGAGCACGATGCCGATGAGGGAGAGGACAAGATCGCGAAGAAGGCGAAGTTGGAGGACCTGGAGCCCATGGAGGTGGTCCAGACCTATACGGAGCGCTACCATGACGCCATGCGGCTGCTGAACGTGGAGTCTCCGTCCATCGAGCCCCGTGCCTCCGGCCACATCATCGAGCAGATCGAGACGGTCAAGAAGATTCTCGAGGCGGGCTATGCCTACGAGTCCAACGGGTCGGTGTATTTCGACGTGGAGAAGTACAATGCCGATTTCGGCTACGGCGTCCTGTCGGGCCGTACCCTGGAGGCGACCCTGGAAGGGACGCGCACCCTGGACGGCCAGTCCGACAAGAAGGCCCCGTACGACTTCGCCATCTGGAAGAAAGCCGAGCCGGAGCATATCATGCGCTGGCCCTCCCCGTGGGGCGAAGGCTTCCCGGGCTGGCATCTGGAGTGCTCCGTGATGGGGGAGAAGTATCTGGGCAGGGAGTTCGACATCCACGGCGGCGGCATGGACCTGATGTTCCCGCACCATGAGTGCGAGATCGCGCAGAACCAGGCCTCCCGCGGCACCCAGGGCGTGCACTACTGGGTCCACAACAACATGATTACCATCAACGGGCAGAAGATGGGCAAGTCCCTCGGCAATTTCATCACCCTGCCGGAACTGTTCAGCGGCAACCATCCCAAACTGGACCGCGCCTACAGCCCGATGACCATCCGCTTCTTCATCCTCCAGGCCCATTACCGCAGTACCCTGGACTTCTCCAACGAAGCCCTCCAGGCTGCCGAAAAGGGCTACAAGCGCCTGATGCAGGCCGGCCGGGAACTGGGCGCAGGGGCCGCTCCGAGCGACCCTTCCGTCATTCCCGGCTCGACCGGGAATCCCTCCACGGAGGTGAAGGCCCTCATCGAAAACGTCTATGACGCCCTTTGCGACGACCTCAATACCCCGATTGCCATCGCCCACCTGTTCGAGGCCGTGAAGATGGTCAACGGTGGGAAACTTTCCGAGGCCGACAAGGCCGCTTTGAAGCAGTTGTTCGGCGACATCGTTTACGGTGTCCTGGGCCTTCGCGACGAGGAGGCCGCTGGAGGTTCCGGCAAGGCCGAGAAGGCGCTGGAAGGCGTGATGGACATCGTCCTGGAGGACCGCCGCAAGGCCCGTGCGGAGAAGAACTGGGCCGAATCGGACCGGATCCGCGACCTCCTCGCTTCCTTCGGCATCACCGTCAAGGACACCAAGGAGGGCGCCACCTGGACCCTCGACTGATCCTGACCCTCTGAACGAATTGAAAGAAGCCATGAAATTCATCTCCTGGAACGTGAACGGCCTGCGGGCCGTGGCCGGGAAGGGGTTCGCCGACGTGTTCGTGGACCTCGACGCCGATTTCTTCTGCCTGCAGGAAACCAAACTGCAGGCGGGCCAGATTGACCTGGAATTCCCCGGATACCTTTCCTACTGGAACTATGCGGAGAAAAAGGGCTATTCCGGCACCGCCATCTATACGAAGCATGAGCCGCTGTCCGTCCGCTACGGCATCGGCATTGACGAACACGACCACGAGGGTCGCGCGATTACCCTGGAGTATCCGGACTTCTTCCTTGTGTGCGCCTACGTCCCCAACTCGCAGGACGGCCTGCGCCGCCTGGACTATCGGATGCGCTGGGAGGACGACATGCGCGCCTACCTGGGCGGCCTTCCCAAGCCGGTCGTCTTCTGCGGCGACCTGAACGTCGCCCACGAGGAAATCGACCTGAAGAATCCCGCTTCCAACCGCCGCAACGCCGGTTTCACCGACGAGGAACGCGCGAAGTTCAGCGCCCTTCTGGCCGCCGGTTTCATCGACACCTGGCGCTTCCAGCATCCCGGCGAAGTCAAGTATTCCTGGTGGTCCTACCGCTTCAACGCCCGCGCCAATAACGCAGGCTGGCGCATCGACTACTTTGTTGTCTCCGCCGCCCTGCGCGACCGCATCCTCTCCACCGCCATCCACGACGAAGTCTTCGGCTCCGACCACTGCCCCGTGGAACTGGTGCTGGGGTAGGGGTGCCCTCATGTCCCGATGGTGGTCCACGGGGTGGGACACCTTGAGCGAAAAAGCGGGTAAAACGTCGAAGGTGGTCCAATCGCTGGACCACCTTCGACATTGAATGTTTCGGAAGGGTTGCTCTAGAACGGCAGGTCGTCGTCCGGGGCGTCGGAGGCGGGGGCGGCGGACTGGGTGGCGTAGGCAGGGCCGGACGGGGTCGGCTGGCCCTGGAAGCCGCCCTGGGCGCCTTGACCCTGATAGCCGGGGCCGGGCTGCGCCTGGGTGGGGTAGCCACCGGGGGCGGGCTGGGACGGGTAGCCCTGATAGCCGCCTTGGGAGCCCTGGGCCGGGTAACCGCCGGCGGGGGAGTTCTGTCCCTGGTAACCCTGCTGGCCTTGGTAGGGGCCGGAGGCGGAGTTCTGTCCCTGGTAGCCGCCGGGGGCGGGCTGGGGGGCGTCGGTGCGTTTGCCGAGGAGTTGGATGTTGTCGGCCTGGACTTCGGTGGTGAAGCGCTTGTTACCGGTCTGGTCCGTCCATTGACGGGTGCGGAGTTTGCCTTCGATGTAGATCTGGCTGCCCTTGTGGACGAATTTTTCCACGAGGTCGGCATTGCTGCGCCAGGCGACGATGCTGTGCCATTCGGTGTTTTCGCGGGTCTCCCCGTTGCGGTCGCGGTAGCGTTCGGTGGTGGCCAGGCGGAAGGAGGCCACTTTGGCATTGCCCTGGGGGCTCTGGGGATTGGAATCAAGGTAACGGATTTCGGGGTCGTTTCCAACGTTACCGATCAGCATGACTTTGTTGAGTGCCATAATACAAATATTTAACACCCCTAAGTTAGCAAAAAATCCGGAACATCGCATCGGCATCCGGCGTTTCGCCGGTAAAAATCGAATACCCTGCAACGGCCTGGTACAGGAGCCATCGCAGGCCCGAAATATAGACCCGTCCCTGACCCTCCAGGCACGGAGTCCGGTAGTTCGCCTCCAGGATTACCGCGTCCGGGAATGCCGGCAACCCCTCCATCGGTCCGGGGACCGTGTAAATCACCAGGTCGGGGAAGAAGCCGTCTGCCGGCGGCGGGTTGAGGAGGGCAGTCTCCAAGGATGTTGTGCCGGACGGGGTGGGAGTTTCGGTCGATGCAGGGGCACAGGACGATGAGAAGGCGGAGAGGGGAATCCATGTGCAGCCGAGTTCCGAGGCAAGGGCGGCGGCGCGGGCGGGGGTGCGGTTCACGAGGGTGACGCGGCAGCCGAGGCGCTGCGCGGCTACCGCCGCAGCGCGGCCGGCACCACCGCAACCGACGACGAGCGCATCTGACAACGGCACCTGCGCGGTACTGCTGGCCGGTTCCTCCCGAACGGGCAGCCCGCAGGCCTCGCGGACCGCGAGGATGACGCCATCCACGTCGGTATTGTAACCGACGATGCCGGCGGAGGCTTTGACGGCGAGGTTCACCGCGCCGCAGCGCTGTGCGTCGTCGGAGAGGATGTCCACGGCACGGAAGGCGTCCTGCTTGAAGGGGGCCGTGATGTTGATGCCGTCATAATGGTCCAGGAACCGTTGCCAGGATGCACCGAAATCGGCGCCTTCCAGCAGGTCATAGGCGTACCGGCCGCCATAGGCGGCCTCGAACAGCCGGGGGCTGAAGGAGCCTGCGACCGGGTGGCCGATGAGTCCGAAGCGTTTCATCGCCGGAAGAAAGTTTCGTGGATGTAGGACGAGGCTCCGCACAGGATGCCTGCGATGACCTGGGATTCGTGCGACAGCGTGGCAAAGACAAGGCCGATTCCGAAGGGGATGCCGTAAACGCTCGAGAGTGCCAGGGCGACGGCGCCGTGGAAGGCGCCGAACCCGCCCGGAACGGGGATGAGCGAACTGAGGGCGCCGGCGAACATGAGCAGGAGCGCATCCGCCATCCCAAGGTGGTCGATCTGCCCAAGGGCGGCGGCGAGTTCCGGACTTACGGAGGCCGGGTCGATGCCCTGCAAGGCCCACATGATGCTGGCCGACATCAGCCAATACATGCACCAGAGAAGGACAGTGTACAGGATGAACAACCAGCCATGGCGCATGTGCATGCAGGAAACCAGGCCGTCATAAATGCCTCGGATCCATCCCCAGATGCGTCCCCAGATGCCCCCTCGCCCGCGAAGCCGCCAGCACGCGACGATGAATGCGCCGGCGAGGAAGATGGCGAGGACGAGGATCCACCACAGGTGGACCTTGTCGGTGAGCCCCGGGAACAGCGTCTCCGAGAAGAAGGTCCCGAACCGGTTCCACATCAGCCCGACGACCAGCAGGGTGACGGCAATGAGGGACAGCAGGTCCCAGATACGGTCCGCCACGACGGTCCCCAGCACCTTGTCGAAGGTGACGAGCCGTTTCCCTTCAGCGTCCCGCCCGGAATGCCGGACCACATAGCCGCAGCGGGCGACTTCGCCCATGCGGGGCAGGACATAGTTGGTGATCGTGCAGATGTTGAAGGCGTTCCAGGTGGTTGCCAGTTGCGTGGAGGCATCCAGCGGCAGCAACTGCATCCGCCAGCGGAGCGCGTGGAGAAAGAACGCAGCCACGCCGAACACCATGGACAGGACGACGAATCCCCAGTGGCACTCCCGGAGGGCGGCGCCGAAGTCTTTCCAGTTTACGTTCCGGAACGAAAAGTACACCAGAAGCGCAGCCACTGCGATCCAGAGCCCGTACCGGAGGATATTTGTCACTTTCTTATCCATTGGTGACACAAAGTTAATGGAAAATCCCCAAATAATGTATAAATTTGTAGGTTATTGGAAAAACCGCCTTCGTATGAAATCCATCCTGGGCATCGGAAACGCCCTCACTGACATCCTCGCCGTCCTCCCGGACGACACGCTTCTCAGGAAGTACCACCTTCCCCTGGGAAGCATGCAGCACGTGGATATGGAGACGGGCGACCGGATCTGGGATGCCCTGAAGGAATACGGCGTCAAGTACGTCCCGGGCGGATCGGCCGCGAACACCATCACCTGCACCTCCATCTTCGGGATGCCGTCGGGCTACATCGGCAAGATCGGCAACGACGACCTGGGGAACCTCTTCAAGAGCACGATGGAGCAGTACGGTGTCCGCGCGCAGATGCTCTACGGCACCAAGTCCAGCGGCCGCTGCATGGTCTTCATCACGGGCGCCAATGCGGAACGCACCTTCGCGGATTACATGGGAGCCACCCTGGAACTGGGTCCGGACGACCTCGTGCCGGAGATGTTCGAAGGCTACGACTATTTCCACATCGAAGGTTACCTTGTGCAGAACCAGGAACTCATCGCGAAGGCCGCCCGCCTCGCGAAGGCCGCCGGCTGCCTCATCTCCATCGACATGGCCTCCTACAATGTCGTGGAGTCCAATGACGCCTTCTTCCACAACCTCGTGGAAAACTACGTGGACATCGTCTTCGCGAACGAGACCGAGGCCAAGGCCTTCACCAAACTCGAACCGCGCGAGGCCTGCAGCGAGATCGCCCGGCACTGCCGGATCGCCGTCGTGAAGGTGGGCAAGGCCGGCTCGATGGTCCAGTCCGGAGACGAATATCACTTCATCGACCCCTGGCCGGCCAAGCCCGTGGATGCCACCGGGGCCGGGGACACCTATGCCGCCGGCTTCCTGTATGCCCATTCGCTCGGGATGCCCCTCCGCGTCTGCGGGGAAGTGGGCTCGGTCATCGCCGCCAAGGTGGTCGAAGTCATCGGCACGAAAATAGACATTCCCCGCTGGCGGGACGCCAAACTGGAAATCCGCGAACTCATCGCGGCCAACACGAAATAGATTATGCTGGAACCGGTCAAAGATATGCTCAGGCGCCACAGCCTGAAAAAGAACGCCTCCACGGAGCCCACGGGATTCGTCCCGCTCTCGAAGATCCGCTCCGCCGTCGCGTTCATCGACGTGGAAGACACTTCCTTCAACGAGTGCAAGAACCTCCTCCTGCTGTTCTTCCGTGAACACAACATCAAGGGTGAGGTATTCTTCTTCGACTTCCGGAAACTCACGGAGGGCGAGCGCCTCATCACCAGCATCACCACCACCATCCTCAAGAAGGACCTCAACTGGTTCGGAAAGCCTTCCCGCGAGAAGGTCGCCCTGATGCTCGACGGGGAGCCCGACCTGTTCATCTCCCTGCTCCCTACGACCGACTATACCCTTGAGTTCATGGCTACAGCCTCCCGCGCCCACTTCAAGGTCGGCCGCGTCCAACTGCCCCAGAACACGTTCGACCTCGTGTTCAAGGATCCCGAGGACCGCAGACTCAGCGAAGCCGAAGTGTGCAAGGAACTGATCAAGTTCATGGGCAAGATCCGATGAAGAAATACCTCATCGTCTTCCTCATCTCGATGGTCCCGCTCATCGAACTGCGCGGCGCCATCCCGTATGCCGTGGGTTTCGGCCTTCCCATCGTCCCGTCCTGCATCGTCGCCGTCATCGGCAACATGCTTCCGGTTCCCTTCATCTTCCTGTTCGCCCGCCGCATCCTGGAGTGGGGGAGGGACAAGAAGTACATAGGCCGGTTCTTCACCTGGTGCCTGGAGAAAGGCGAGAAGGGCGGCCGCAAGTTGGAGGAAAAGGCCGGACGGGGCCTGTATGTGGCCCTGCTGCTGTTCGTGGGCATTCCGCTGCCGGGCACGGGCGCCTGGACCGGCACCCTCGCCGCCAGCATCCTGGACATGGACTTCAGGAAAAGCGTCCTGTACGTCCTGCTCGGCGTCCTCCTGGCCGGAGCGATCATGCTCCTGGGGTCGCTGGGCGTCTTCGGCGCCATCGACTTTTTGAAATGATAACCACACTGACTATGACTCTGAAACGCCTCATCCTCTGGAGCGCATCGCTCCTCCTCGCCGGCAACTGCCTCACAGGCTGCCTCGCCGGCAAATTCATGACGAATTACGCCCTCAAGCCCGCCCAGCACGGCGAGGCCGACATCCAGCGCACCCGCGCCAAGGCCGATTCCCTCGCCCCCGGCGTCATCGCCTGGTATGACGACCTGCATGCGAAGGGAATTTTCAAGGATATCACCCGTACCGATCCGGACGGCCACAGACTGCATGCGGTCTATGCCCCCGCCAAGGATCCGGCCACGGCCCAGGGTACCGCCGTCATCGTCCACGGCTACACGGACAACCATCTGGTCTTCATGTACCTTGTCCGGATGTACCGCGACGAATTCAACTACAACGTGATGGTCCCCGACCTGCAGTACTTCGGCTATTCCGAGGGAGAGGCCGCCCAGATGGGCTGGCTGGACCGGCTGGACGTGGAGGACTGGGCCGTGTTGGCCCATGACATCTTCAAGGACGATTTCACCGTGGTCCACGGCGTGTCCATGGGCGCGGCCGCCACGATGATGATGAGCGGCGACGACCTCCCGCCCTACATCCGTGCCTTCGTCGAGGACTGCGGCTACTCCTCGGCCTGGGACCAGTTCGCGCATAACCTCAAGGACAGTTTCCATCTGCCTCCCTTCCCGATCCTGAACAGCGCCAGCATCGTTTCCAAGCGCCGCTACGGCTGGGGCTTCAAGGAGGCTTCCTCGGTGGAGCAACTCGCCAAGTGCGACCGCCCGATGCTCTTCATCCACGGCGACGCCGACGACTTCGTTCCCGTGGACCACGTCTTCAAGAACTACGAAGCCAAGACCCACGGCTACAAGGAACTCGTCCTCGTCCCCGGAGCCGTCCATGCGAATTCCTACGCGAAAGATCCGAAGAACTATACCTGGCGGGTGAAGTACTTCCTCGATCGCGTGAAATCCGGAGAGATCAGATAGGGATCAGGCGTTCCGCTGCCGGACGGCCTCGAAAAGGAGGATGGCGGCGGAGACGGATACGTTAAGGCTGTCCAGGCGGCCGAGCATGGGGATGCGGATGTGCGCATCCGCGGCGCGGCGCCAGATGTCGGTAAGACCGGTGGATTCGGTGCCCATCACCAGGGCCGTTCCGCCGGTCATGTCCGTATCATAGTACCAGGAGGAATCCTGGAGTTGGGCGGTGAGGATGCGGATGCCGCGGGCCCGGAGCCAGCCGATGGTTTCCTCCGAGGTGGCGCACACCGTGGGAACGGTGAAGACCGCGCCGATGCTGGCCCGGATGAGGTTGGGGTTCCACAGGTCCGTGAGGGGGTCGCAGACGATGACCGCGTCGGCGTGGGCCGCATCGGCGCTGCGAAGGACCGCGCCCAGGTTCCCGGGCTTCTCCACGGACTCCAGCACCATCACCAGCGGATTCTCTCCGAGTAGGAGGTCCTCCAGCCGCCGCTCGCGGACTTCCATCTCCGCGATCACGCCCTCCGTCCCGTCCCGGTAGGCCACTTTCCGGTACAGGGCCTGGGGGATTTCGACGATGAGCGTGTCCGGGCCGGGATTCTGCGCGGCGAAGGAATCTCCCCCCGCCAATTCCGGACACACGAACACGGTCCGTGCCCGGAAGCCCGCCTGGAGCGCATGCTCCAGTTCCCGCCGGCCTTCCACCACGAAAAGACCCTGCTCCCGCCGCGCCTTGGATTTTTCCTGCAGCAGGAGCAGATTCCTGATTTTCGGGTTCTGTGCCGATGTGATGCTTTCGATGCGCATGGCGGTCATTCCCGGTTTGGGCGGGAACCTAGAATTTCTCCGGACGCATGGTCGGGAAGAACAGCACGTCCTGGATCGCGTCGTTGCCGGTCATGAACATCGTGAGACGGTCGATGCCGATGCCGATGCCCGAGGTGGGCGGCATGCCGTATTCGAGCGCGCGCACGAAATCGTAGTCGATGTACATCGCCTCGTCGTCGCCCTTGGACTTGAGGGCGGCCTGCTCCTCGAAGCGGGCGAGTTGGTCGATGGGGTCGTTCAGTTCGGAGTAGGCGTTCGCCAGTTCCTTGCCGGCGACGAAGAGTTCGAACCGCTCGGTGAGTGTGTCGTCGTAGCGGCAGCGCTTGGTGAGCGGGGACATCTCCACGGGGTAGTCGATGATGAAAGTGGGTTGGATGAGGTTCTTCTCGCAGAACTCGCCGAAGATGGCGTCGATGAGTTTGCCAACGCCCATTTCCGGGGTCACCTCCACGCCCAGTTTCTTGCAGGTTTCCCGCAACTGCGCTTCGTCCATGCCCTTGACATCGACGCCGGCATACTCCTGGATGGCGTCCAGGATGCGGAGGCGGCGGAACGGGCCCTGGAAGGAGATCTCGTTCCCGGCGATGTCCTTCACGAGTCCGCCGGTGGCCTCGGCCACCCGGGTGAGCATCTTCTCCGTGAAGTCCATCATCCAGTTATAGTCCTTGTAGGCGACGTACAGTTCCACGCAGGTGAACTCCGGGTTGTGCGTCTTGTCCATTCCCTCGTTGCGGAAGTTCTTCGCGAACTCGTACACCCCGGGGAAGCCGCCCACGATGAGGCGCTTCAGGTACAGTTCGTTCGCGATCCTCAGATACATGTCCGTATCCAGCGCATTGTGGTGCGTGATGAACGGGCGTGCCGTGGCACCGCCCGGGATGGGCTGCAGGATCGGGGTCTCCACCTCCAGGCAGCCTGCCTCGTCGAAGTAGCGGCGCATCGTGGAGATGATCTTCGCCCGCTTGACGAACGTTTCCTTGACCTGCGGATTGACCACGAGGTCCACGTAGCGCTGGCGGTAGCGGAGTTCCGGATCCGCGAAACCGTCGTGGACCGTGCCGTCGGCGTCGGTCTTCACGATGGGGAGGACGCGGAGGGACTTCGACAGGACGGTGAGTTCCTTCGCATGGACGGAGAGTTGGCCCGTCTGGGTGATGAAGGCGAAGCCCTTGATGCCGATGATGTCACCGATGTCCAAGAGTTTCTTGAAAACGGTGTTGTACAGGGTCTTGTCTTCGCCGGGGCAGATCTCGTCCCGCTTGACATACACCTGGATGCGTCCCGCGTGGTCCTGCAGTTCCATGAAGGAGGCGGCGCCCATGATGCGGCGGGACATGATGCGTCCGGCGAGGCACACATCGTCGAAATTCCCCTTTCCGGGGTCGTAACCCGCCTCGATTTCCGCCGTGGTCACATTCACGGGATAGAGGGGTGCGGGGTATGGATTGATGCCCAGTTCGCGGAGTTTCGCAAGGGATTCCCGGCGCCCGCGTTCCTGCTCGTTGAGGTCGATTGTCATGGCCATATTATCGGTAATCTGGATTTATTCATTTTTAAGTGTCTGCAAAGGTACGAAAAACCTGTTACAATCCCATTTTTCAGCGATTTATTTGGATAAAAGTTGAGAATTTGTTGGGAAAATCAGATTATTCTGCTTAATTTTGCCAATGTATACTGAAGTGTCCACACGGGACGCTGTGTTTTCGGGCGCCTAAAAAGGCCAAAAAGCACGTCGGCATACCTTAAATATTTTAATAATAGAAGGAAGAACAACAACAATTCTTATCATATGAGACTGAAAAGCTTAACACTGATTCTCGCCGTTGCGCTGGGTGCCCAGGTGGCCTTCGCGCAGCAGAGCAAGTCCGATCCCAGTCTGGAGTTCAATCCGCATTGGTACGGTCAGATCCAGGGCGGTGCCGCTTACACCATCGGCGAAACCGCATTCAAGGACCTGATCACCCCTGCAGGAGCCCTCTCCCTCGGGTATCAGTTCAATCCTACCCTCGGCCTGCGCTTCAACGTCGCCGGCTACCAGGGCAAGGGCGCTGTCGTCGCCCCGTCCGAGGTTTACAAGTTCAACTACCTCCAGGGCGCTCTCGACCTCACCCTCAATCTGGCGCAGCTCTTCGGTTACAAGCATGACCGCGTGTTCAATCCGTTCGTGTTCATCGGCGGCGGTGCCGCCTATGGTTTCAACAACGGCGCGACCAAGGTCACCAAGACCAATCCGAAGGAATACTTTGCCCTCCTGTGGGAGAAGAAAATGATCACTCCCGTCGCCCGCGTGGGCCTGGGTGCTGATTTCCGTCTGAGCGACGCCGTCGCCCTCACCCTCGAGGTGAACGACAACGTGCTCTCTGACAAGTTCAACTCCAAGAAGGTCGGCCATCCCGACTTCCAGTTCAACGCCCTCGCCGGCCTGAAGATCAACTTCGGCAAGACCACCCGTCCGAGCGCCAAGTACCTCGCCGAACTCGCTGCCGCCGAGGCTGCGGCCGCCGCTGAGAAGGCCCGCCTCGAAGCCGAGCGCGCTGCGAAACTCGCCGCCGAGAAGGCCGCTGCCGAGAAGGCTGCCGCCGAGAAGGCCCTCGCCGACAAACTCGCCGCTGAAAAGGCTGCCGCCGAGCGTCTCGCCGCCGAGATGCGCCAGGTGAACACCTTCTTCACCATCAACTCCGCCGTCATCTCCGACGAGGAGGCCGCCAAACTCATCCGCTACATCGACTGGCTCAAGGCGAATCCGGACGTGAACGTCGCCATCGCCGGCCACGCCGACAAGGGCACCGGTACCAAGCGCATCAACCAGCGCCTGTCCGATGAGCGTGCCGCCGCCGTCAAGGCGTTCCTCGTGGACCGCGGCATCGCCGAGTCCCGGATCGTCTCCGTCGTGGGCAACGGCGACCGGATCCAGCCGTTCGCCGAGAACGACCTGAACCGCGTCGTGCTCAGCACCATCGAGTAATCAACAACTCTTAATTCTATACCAACTTTATGAAAGTCAAATTCACGAAACTCGCAGCGCTCCTCCTTGCAGGAGTAGCACTGCTTGCTGCCGGATGTACCGACTACGAAGTCGACATCCAGAAGGTGGACAAGAAGGTTGATGAACTGGCTCAGAAGACGGCCGCCGACCTGAAAGATCAGGTGGACGCCCTCAAGGCCATGATCGCCACCCTCGAGTCCAACTACAAGGCTGCTGATGAGGCGCTCAAGGCGCAGATCCAGCAGCAAATCGACAAGATCAACGGTCAGATCTCCGACCTCCAGAGCACGAAACTCGACAAGACCACTTTCGATGCTTACAAGGCCGAGACCGCCGAGACACTCCGTCTCCTGAACGAGTCTGTCGAAATGATCAAGGCGAACTATGCCACCAAGGAGGAACTCGACGCTGCCGTTGCCGCAGTCTATGAGAAACTCAACGACTACGTCCTGAAGACCACTTTCGAAGAGTTTGTCAAGATTGCCGCCACCAAGGCTGAACTCGAGGCCGCCAAGAAAGACCTCCAGGATGAACTCGCCAAGGCGAAGTCCGAACTCGAGCAGGCGATCAAGGACGGTGACGAGGCCCTTGAGAACAAGATGAATGAGAAGATCGGCAAGATCAACGAAGCGATCGAGAAACTTGAGGGCGACCTCGAGGAACTGGCCATCCGTGTCACCTCCCTCGAAGGCACCGTCAATGATATCGTCGACGAACTCGCCTTTGCCGAGGGCGACCTCCAGGCTTACATCGACGACGCCGATGCCGCTACCCTCGAGGCAGCCAAGGCCTACACCGACGAACTGATCGATGACCTTATCGAGCAACTCAACGAGATTCTCGACCAGATCTACAGCCGTCTCGCCATGGCCCTGCAGCGCATCCAGAGCATCGTCTATGTTCCGGACTATGACGACCTGAAGATCACCTCCAACATGGCTTTCGTCACCCAGACCGTCACTCCTGAGGCCGAGGGTGAGGATGCCGCTCCCGCGGAGCCTGAGAAGGTGGTTCTCGCCATCGATGAGCCCACCCAGGTTACCTACCAGTTCCTCCCGGCTCAGTATGCCGGTACGATTGCCCGCGCTATCAAGGAAACCCTTGAGAATCCTATTACCCGTGAGGATGCCAAGGATACCGGTTATGAGGGTATCGTCGCCTGGTTCTCCGTGAAGCCGGTCAACACCCGTGCCGACGAGGCCGAGGTTGCCGCTCCTGAGTTCAACATCGTTTCCGTTGACAAGTATGACGAAGCCTCCGGTGAAATCACCTTCACGGTGATGCCGAAGAACGTCGCTTCCGCCGCTTTTGCCGCCAACGGCATCAAGCCCAACTATTCCCTGGAGATCTTCACGCAGGACGGTTCTTACATCGCTGGTGGTTCTGCTGCTACCATGTACGGTGACCAGATGTATTTCGGTGGCGACCGTCTCCCGCTCTCTTACGATATGAATGACTGGGTCCTCGGTGTCTATTCCTATGAGGATCTGAAGGCTTTCGAGGCCCGTTCCGCTTTCGCCGCCCAACTCCGTCTGTATCACCTCCAGGATTACGATCTGGATATCGACTGGGATACCTTCGAGTATGACTGGATCGATTACGAGAACGAACTCGCTTCCGCTTACAATGTGCTCTATCCCGGTGTGACCGAGATCGAGATCCTCCCGGATCCGTACAAGCCCGAAGAGGATGAGGATGGCAATCCCAAGAAGGATGAGGATGGCAACACGGTTCTTGTGAGTGCTGTTCCTGATTACCAGTATCTCCCGTACAGCGCCCTCCGCAAGGACGGTGAAGATGCCGTCGGTGAGAAGCCCGAGCAGGATCCTAAGGGTTACCGTGTCGTCATGGACCAGGCTGTTCCCGGTCTCCTGATTGACGGTAAGGTTTACACCGTCGAGGATGCCGCCAAGATGGGTCATCTCGTTCCCACCGTCACCACGAACTTCAAGGAGTTCACCTTTGACCAGAATACGGCCGAGGCTCCCCTGGATGAAGAGAACTTCATCGTTACTCCCAAGGTTTACGCCGAGGTTGAGATGAATCCGGAAAAGAGTGCTGCCGAGCGTAAACTTGCCGTCGGCAACGTCATCACCGGTCACTACTTCTTCGAGACCGTCCTTGGTAAGACCCCGTTCGAGGGCGATGTCGAGATCACGAAGCCGCTTGGCTCCGTCGATGCTACCGCCGAAATCCTCTGGACCTATGCCGAAGATGCCGACGTGGACCACAACCTCTTCTATCCGGATGAGCAGGTCGAGGGCGGCACCGTGTATCAGCGTCTGGTTTACGAAATCGCGCTTGACGAGGAAGATGTCACGTTCCTGAAGAACAAACTCGATGTCTCCATCACCGACTTCGCCGGTCTCCAGCCGAAGAATCCTACCGTCGCCATTGCCGACATCCCTGAGGAAGGTGCCGAGCCCGAGTTCGCCGAGCCGATCGCCCTCTCCGAGTGCGACCTCACCATCGAGAATGTCGCCATCAAGGACGGCAAACTCTATGCTGACTTCGTCTTCCCGCAGGAGGCCTGGAACAAGATCTACAAGATCGTCGCTCCTTACGAGACCGAAACTGCCCTCATCACCGTGAACGGTGTGGTCACCACGATCGACCGTAACCGTGAGAAGGTCGTCCTTGGTCCTTACGAGCACACCTTCATCGTCAATGGCGAGGAATTCGTCGACGGTTACTATCACTGGACCAGCGAGAAACTGAACGGCGATGTCTTCGAGGCCTTCGATGCCGACGGTGTCATCAACGTCAAGGGTATCACGCTTGAGAACGGTGACTTCAAGTATGCTGCCGATCAGAAGAAGTTCGATGCTGCTGAACTCGAAGGCAAACTCCGCATGGCCGATCCTTCCGGCACTGCCAAGGGTTATGTCGACTTCAACCGCAACGACATCGTCCTGAACACGCTGTCCACGCTCACTCCTGAGGTCCTTGCCGGTGAACTCTTCAACAGCGGCAAGCGTTCCGAGACCGACCCGAACCTGTGGCTGGGTAACGAGGTGACCCGCAACGTCACCACCTACATCGGTGAGGAAGTCGAACTCGTGATGGTCTTCAACTTCAAGGTTCCGGATTACAACTTCCTGCACCTGAGTTACTACACCTTCAACACCAACGAGGAAGTCACTGAGGACAACTTCATCCAGAAGTACGCGCTTCCTGCCGAGATCGAGGGTGTTCCTACTCCTTACGACGCTCCGATCTGGTGGACCCAGGTGAATCCTTCCTACTTCACCACCGTGAAGGAGAAGGGCACTCCTGAGGCTGAGGCCCAGACCCGCGTGAGCAACCGCTACGCGCTGGCTGACTACGATGTGGCCTACATCAACCTCTCTGAACTTGCGTTCAACGTGGTGGATGACAAGGATGACATCATCGAAGCCGAAGATCTCGAGAAACTCGGCCTGGTTGCCAAGTTCGTCTATACCGACAAGGCTCTCGAGGCTGACGATGCCGAACTGCCGAAGCCGGACAAGGACGCTTGCGACAACGAGTTCCTCCTCTACAAGAGCCTGTGGGTTGACAACACGACCTTCTACTACCTGACCAACGAGCATCCGTTCATCCCGGCTCTCGGTACGCTGACGCTCAATGTCGGTGAGGAAGGCAAGGGTGGCTATGCGTTCCCGGTCGCGACCCGCTTCGAGTTCCCGAAGGAGGCTGTCAAGCACGCTGGTGTGAACCTCGACTACAGCTCCTACGCGATGGTCCGCTGGACGCCGTTCAAGGCTCCTAAGGCCAATGGCTTCACTATCGTCCTCGATGAGAACAAGGTTTACGCCGAGCCTCTCTTCAAGGGTATGGAACTCAAGGACAACCGTCCGAACAACACTTCCTTCTTCGTGATCCAGGATGGCGAGTGGGTTGTTGGTAACGCCGCTGAGAACGCTACCAAGTCCAGCACCACCAATGGTTACATGAAGGGTATCAACGCCAAGGACGCCTATCACATCAAGGCCGCGTTCGATTACAGCGATGTCGAACTCCCTGCGGAACTCAAGAAGCTCCTCAAGGTCAAGTTCAGCGCTGACGGCAAGACCTTCGTTGATGAGAATGATGAGAACGAGACCCTCACTCCGTACGTCGTCTTCGACTACACCTCTGAGGTCCAGTTCCGTGGAACCATCACGATCCCTGTGGTTGTGAGACTCCAGAATCCTTGGCAGCAGGAAATCAAGTTTGCCTACAACTTCATCATCAAGGGTGTTGAGTAGTCAATCTTGACCGTGAACAAATCGGGCCGGTTCCTTCGGGGACCGGCCCTTTTTTGTTCATGTACTTATATTACGGTATCTCCGTTCGGATTTTTTCGTATCTTTGTAAGAACGACATATTGAACCTTGAACCGATGAAACGTACGATCGTACTGCTTGCGGCCTTCGCGGTCGCGCTCACAGCCGCTTTCAGCGGCAACGCCACGGAGCCGGACAAGCCCGGCACCAAACTCATCACCATCCAGGGCGGTTACGGCCCGGGCATCGGAGGTCTTGTCTCCGGGAACATTTCGGTCGCGAACCTCGGAGCGGCTCATCTCTACGGAGGGCTCCAGTTGGGCGGGAATTTCCGTCACGGTGGTGTTTCTTCCCTGGATACGCGGAAGTTGGATCTCTCTGTTGCCCCGCGTGTGATGCTGGGCTGGAATCTGGGTCGTGTCGTGGAGTTCCACGCAGGTGGTCTTGCCGGCATTGCCGCGGTGCGATTTGATTCCTACAAGAGCAAACTTGCCTTCTGCTGGGGTGGTTTCGGCGGTTTCCGCCTGAATTTCAGCGACTCCTTCGGCATCGTCCTGGAAGGCTGCTACTCACCGCAACTTCCGTACGGTCTCGGCGGCATTGCCATCAGGTTTTGATTCTTAGGCACATAGATAAAAGATTGGCCGGGTCTCCTCCCCAAGAGACCCGGCCGGTATATAAAACGAACTTAACAAATAGACATGAATTGAATTCAATGTCCACTGCAAAGGTATAATCTTTTAATTGGATAAGCAAACTATTTACGGTTTTTAAGTTAAATAAATATTTTTAGTTATAAATTAAAAGATTTTAGATTTCTCGACTTCGCTCTGCAACAGGGCGGAGTTTTTTTGTCTTGGCTGGGACCAATCGGCCGTCACTCGTCCACTCGACCCTTTTTGAAATCCACTTTTGTTGCACTGGAATTGGTTTGCAATTGATTGGTAATCAGTGCAGAACCCTTTCGGAGAGGCAGTTTTCATCCACTTAAGTCCCAAAAGTGGAATAACGGCGTCTGTTCGTCTGTAATTTTGCACCGTCCGGCATTGGCTGCCGGGCGCACACTTGAACAAACCATTCCAAACACCTTTATGAAAAAAATCGTTGTATTCGTAATGATGCTTCTGAGCGTAGCGGCTTACGCGCAGAGGCGGACCGTTACGGGCACGGTGACGGATGGGTCCGGCTATCCCGCGATCGGCATCACGGTCCTGGAGCAGGGCACGCAGAACGGCGCCGTGACCGACGCTGACGGCCGGTATTCCATTACGGTCGCCGGTCCGCAGTCCGTGCTCGTCTTCGACGCGCTGGGCTACGGCACTGTCACCGAAACCGTGGGCTCCCGTTCCGTCGTCGATGTGACCATCGAGGAGGAAGCCCTCGCGCTGGACGCTGTCGTGGCCATCGGCTACGGCTCTGTCCGCAAGAAGGACCTTACGACGGCCGTGTCCATCGTTTCCACCGAAGACGCCGCCCTGCGGCCCGTTTCCGAGGCTTCCGGTCTCATCCAGGGCAAGGTGGCCGGCGTCCAGGTCCAGCAGACCAGCGGTCTGCCGGGATCCGGCATGACGGTCCGCGTCCGCGGTAACAGTTCCATCGCCTCTTCCAATGACCCGCTGTACGTCGTGGACGGCGTTCCCGTGGGTGAAGGCTCCTATGCCATCGCCTATCTGTCCCCGAACGACATCGAGACCATGCAGATTCTCAAGGACGCTTCCTCCGCGGCTATCTACGGTTCCCGCGCCGCGAACGGCGTCGTGCTCATCACCACCAAGCAAGGCGGCCGCAATCAGGCTCCCCGGGTGAATTTCACCTCCTATGTGGGCGTGTCCAACGTGACGCGTTCCTATGAGGTCCTGAATGTGGACGAGTACCGCGAATACGCGAAGGAATTCAATATCAATATCCCCGCCGGCCTCAAGGACGAGACCGACTGGTTCGACTACACCTACCAGACCGGCATCACCCAGAACTACCAGTTGGGCGTTTCCGGCGGCGGTGACAAGTTCCGCTATTACATCGGCGGCGGCTATTCCGACGAGCAGGGTATCATCAAGGTCGCCTACGCCCGCCGCTACAACGTGCGCGCCAGTTTCGACGTGGACATGTACAAGTGGCTCACCGTGGGCGCGAACGTGGCCTATTCCAACTACAAGAACAACGGCATCATTTCCGGTACGGGTGCGAACCGCGCCGGCGTCGTCCTCTCCGTCATCAATACCCCGACCTACGCCGTGGTGTGGGATCCAGAGAATCCGAAGCAGTACTATGACGCCTTCTACGGCCTGGGCGGCTACACCACGCCGGCCGAGAACATGGCCCGCAGCGAAAGCAATTTCGATACCACCGACCGCGCCATCCTCACCGGCTACGCGCAGATCAACTTCACCAAGAAACTGAATTTCAAGAGCACGGTGTCCATGGACCGCCGCTGGGTCCACAGTTGGTCCTACCTGGATCCGGTCCAGACCGGCTACGGCCGCACCCAGCACGGCGAGGCGACGGACACCCGCAGCGACGACCGCCGGATGATCTATGACAACATCCTTTCCTACAAGGACACCTTCGGCGGCAAGCACAACCTGGACGTGATGGCCGGTACCTCTGCCACCACCTCCGACTGGCAGCAACTCAGCGGTTCCCGCAGCAACTTCAACCCCGAGTACTACGACAGGATCTGGGGCCTCGGCGGCGGCAACAAGGGCGGCCTCCGCGGCCAGTCCACGGGCTGGTCCCAGTGGGCGATCATGTCCTATCTGGGCCGCGTCGCGTACAACTACGACAGCAAGTACTACCTCACGGTGAACTTCCGTGCAGACGGTTCCTCCAAACTGGCTCCGGGTCACAAGTGGGGCTACTTCCCGTCCGCTTCCGCCGCCTGGCGTCTCACCGGCGAGGACTTCCTGAAGGACGTCTCCTGGCTGAACGACCTCAAACTCCGCGCGGGCTGGGGCCAGCAGGGCAACCAGTCCGGCCTCGGCGACTATGCCTGGGTCCAGACCTACGGCACCACCTATTATGACTGGACCAACGAGGAATACGCCTACGCGGTCCCGTCCATCGGCGGAAAGTCCAACTTCGGCAACAAGTACCTGACCTGGGAAACCACCACGCAGACGAACGTGGGTATCGATGCGAGCCTGTTCGGCAGCCGCATCACCCTCGCGCTGGACGCCTACTACAAGAAGACGGACGGCCTGCTGATGAATGTTTCCCTTCCGGCCCCGAACCCGAGCATCTTCCGCAACGAGGGCGCGATGTCCAACTGGGGCGTCGAGTTCGCCCTGAACACCGTGAACGTCGCCCGGAAGAACTTCGAGTGGACGACCGACTTCAACCTCTCCCTGAACCGTAACAGACTCGAGAACCTCCAACTCCAGCAGGTGTACTACTACGTGAACCCCGAGCGCATCGGCGAGAACATCGTCCGGATGGCTCCCGGCGAGGCCCTGTCCAAGTTCTGGGGCTACAAGGTCACCGGCGGCGTGGATCCGGAGACGGGCCTGCTCGTGTACGAGGACCTGAACGGTGACGGCGACATCACCGACGCGGACAAGCAGTACATCGGCGACGCCAACCCGAAGTTCATCGGCGGTATGACCAACAACTTCCACTTCTACGGCTTCAACCTGAGCATCCTGGTGACCGGTTCCTACGGCAACGACATCTTCAACGTGTCCAAGGTGGACATGATGGGCATGCAGAACGGCGCGAACCAGCTGCACAGCGTCGTCCGCCGCTGGCGGATTCCCGGCCAGATCACCGACATCCCCAAGGCCGGCGAGACCTGGAACGCGAAGCCTTCCGACTACTGGATCGAGGACGGTTCCTACCTGAAGGTGAAGAACATCACCCTGTCCTACGATTTCCAGGGCAAGTTCCTCCGCAAGCTGAACATCGCGAAGATCCAGCCTTACGTGACCCTCTCCAACTTCCTGACCCTCACGAAGTACACGGGTTACGACCCTGAAATGAGCCAGTATTCCAGCGCCACCAACATGGGCATCGACTACGGCACCTATCCGAACGTGAAGACCGCCATCTTCGGCGTGAACATCGACTTCTAAACCGGCAGCAATATGAAACAGATCAATAACATCCTGGCCATCGCCGCCATTTTCGCCCTGACTGCCTGCGACCTGGACCTGTATTCCCCGACCTCCTTCAACAAGGGCAACGTGGAGACTTCCGGCGACTCCGAGGAGACCGCCTCCCAGTACACCCGCCGCTCCGACATGGAGAGCCTCCGCAACTCCCTGTACAACAGCTGGGTGAAGGACATCCAGGAGATGGGCCTCGAGGACTGGCTCGTCTATTCCGAAACCCGCGCCGACAACGCTTACTGCGGCACCAACACGGCCGAGATCATGGCCCTGGAGGCCAACAAGCAGGACGGGTCCAACAAGAACATCACCCGCGACTGGAACTGGTACCAGACCCAGGTTTCCAACGCGAACCAGATCATCTGCAACGTGGACCGCATCCAGGCCGAAGACAGCTCGATGTCCACGACCGAGCGTGACCAGTGGAAGGCCGAGGCCCTCATCTGGAGAGCCTTCTGCTTCTTCCGCCTCACCCAGCTCTGGGGCGACGCCCCGATGGTCCTCGAGATTCCCCCGACCATCACCGTCGAGAACGTGGAACAGGTGTATCCGCTCTATTATCCGGACCGCACGCCGATGAACGACGTCTACGCGCAGCTTGTGGAAGACCTCACCTGGGCCGCCCAGTACGCGCCGAAGTCCAATCCGGCCAACAAGATGCTGATGTCCGACGCCTTCGCGATCGGCCTCCTGGCCCGCATCTACGCCGAGAAGCCCATCCGCGACTGGAGCAAGGTCATCCAGTACTGCAACCAGATCGAGGGGATGGGATTCTCCCTGGAGCCCGAATACGGCAAGCTCTGGAGCTATGATGACGACGACGCCTACCGCAACTCGCCGGAGTCCATCTTCGAGGTCCAGTGGACCAACAAGGCCAGCGGCAACTGGGTGTATATGATGTACCACCGCAACGCCTACAGCCCGAACGACAGCTACTCCTGGGCCAAGTGGACCACCCCGTCCCGCGACCTGATCGAGGCCTTCCAGAAGGAGGGCGACGAGGTCCGCTACAAGGCTTCCATCGTGTGGGATTCCTGCGGCTGGAGCAACTACTATCCGTCCGACAACTATGCGTTCATGCACAAGATGCCGACGAACATCTCCTCCATCCTCGTGATGCGTCTTGCGGAGATCTATCTCCTGCACGCCGAGGCGCTTGCCTGCACGGGCGACCTCGCCGGCGCGACCGAGTACGTGAACAAGGTCCGCACCCGCGCGAAGCTCGCCGGGATCGCGGTTCCGGCCAGCCAGGACGCCGCCATCGACGCGATCCTCAAGGAGCGCCGGCTGGAGCTGGCCTTCGAAGGCTTTCGCTTCTTCGACCTCGCCCGCCACGACCGGATCTACCAGGTCCACGACAGCATGAACGCCAAGGATTCCTATTGGCAGCAGCGCAAGCCGCTCACCGAGACCCGCCTCTTCCTGCCGGTCCCGACGACGGCCCTCGACGCCAACCCGAACATGAGCCAGAACGCCGGATATTGATGATTATGAAGAAAGTGTCCTTATACGCGCTCATCGGCCTGTTCGCCCTGTGCTCCTGCGCCTGCGGGGGCAAGGACCCCGTGCCGTCGACCGAGCCCGACCCGACGCCGGAACCCCCGGCGACGGTCTACGACGCCACCCTGTGGACCACGACCTTCGACAAGACCCGCGACTTCGAGAAGTCCGGCGTGGCCTTCGGCAAGGCGGCCACGATGTCCCCGAACGTCGTCCGCTTCACGGACGAGACTTTCCAGACGGTGGACGGCTTCGGCCTCGCCATCACCCAGGCTTCCTGCTACAACCTCCTGAGAATGAGCCAGGAAGACCGTACCAAGCTCCTCACGGAACTGTTCAGCACCACCGCGGGCGCCGGCTCTTCGCTGATCCGCGTGTGCATCGGCGGCTCGGACTTCTCGATGGACGAGTACACCTGGTGCGACAAGGAGGGGATGGCGAATTTCGCCGTCCACGAGAGCGAGAAGCAGTTCCTCTTCCCGATCCTGGACGAGATCTACCGGATCAACCCCAACGTGCAGATCATCGGCTCCCCGTGGAGCTGCCCGCGCTGGATGAAGATGGATGTCCAGGGGAACGGAAACCCGTTCAACAGCTGGACTTCCGGCCGCCTGAACCCGAAATATTACGCCGACTATGCCGACTATTTCGTGAAGTGGATCCAGGAAATGCAGAAGCGGGGGTATAAAGTGCTGGGCGTAACGCTCCAGAACGAGCCCCTGAACCACGGCAACTCGATGTCCCTGTACATGCCCTGGGAAGACCAGCGCGATTTCCTGAAAGTCGTCGGTCCGGCCTTCGAAAAGGCGGGCCTGAAGACGCAGATCATGCTGTTCGACCACAACTACAACTACGACGACAAGGCCGACCAGCGGAATTATCCGCTGAACATCTACGCCGACGCGGCCGCCGCGAAGTATGCGGCCGGCTCCGCCTGGCACAACTACGGCGGCAACGTCTCCGAGCTGGACAAGATCCACCAGGCCGCCCCCGAGAAGGGCATCTGGTTCACGGAAGCGTCCATCGGCACCTGGAATTATGCGGGCCATGGCTTCGGCGAGCAGTTCCGCGAGGACTTCCGCGAGATCGTGCTGGGCACGCTGAAACGCTGGGGGAAGGGCATCACCCTTTGGAACATGATGCTGGACAACGAGGGCAAGCCCTACCGTCCGGGCGGCTGCGACACCTGCTACGGCGCCGTGTCCATCGACCCGAAATCCTACGGGCTCAAGACCGTGGACCGCAAGTCCCACTGGTACGACGTCCTCCACCCGTCCGTGGTCATCAAGCCCGGCGCCGTCCGGATCGGCACGACGGGACGCGCCCCCGCGGACGTGACCTACCTGGCTTTCCGCAATCCGGACAAGTCCTATGCGGTCCTTATCCTGAATGAGGGCGCGCGCGCCGAACCGTTCGTATTCGTGTCCGGAACCCACACGGTTACAATCACGGTGCCCGCGAAGGCCGTGGTTTCGGCTACTTGGAAAGATTAAGAAAGCCCGGCGAGTGCCGGGCTTTTCGTTTATTTCACGCTGAAAGCGAAGATGCAGTGGCTGCGGTAGGTCTCTCCGGGACGGAGGACCGCCGACGGCCATTCGGGCTTGTTGGGCGTGTCGGGATACTTCTGGGTCTCGAGGCAGATGCCGTGGCGCTGGTTGTACACGACGCCCTTCTTGCCGGTGACGGTGCCGTCGAGGAAGTTGCCGGAGTAGATCTGGATGCCGGGTTCGTCGGTATAGACCTTCAGGTCGATGCCGGTGGTCGGGCAGCAGAGCTCGACGGCGACCTTCGTGATGTCGCCGGCGGTGTCCAGGACCCAGTTGTGGTCGTAGCCGTTGCCGTTGCGGATCTGCTCGTTGTCGGCGTCGATCTGGTCACCCACGGCGTGCGGGGCGCGGAAATCGAACGGGGTGCCCTCGACGGGGACGATCTCGCCCGTGGTCATGTAGGTGTCGTCCACCGGGGTGTAGCAGGTGGCGTTCACGTACATGACGTCCTCGGTGACGCTGTGGTTCGCAGGGTCGCCGGCGAGGTTGAAGTAGGAGTGGTTCGTCATGTTGATGACGGTCGGGGCCGTGGTCGTGGCCTCGTACTGGATGTCGATCTTGTTGTCATCCGTGAGGGTGTAGGTCACGTAGGCCTTCACTTCGCCCGGGAAGTTGTTGTCGCCGTCGGGGGAGACGCGGAGGAGCTTCACGTGCTTGACATCGGCCTCGACGCACTCGTACACCTGATACTGCCAGCCGGTGGGACCGCCGTGGAGGCAGTGGCCGAAGTTGTTCTGCGGGAGCTGGTACTCCACGCCGTCCAGGGTGATCTTTCCCTGGTTGATCCGGTTCGCATAGCGGCCGATGGAGGCGCCGAAGTCCGTCTGGTTGTTCTCCGGGAAGTAGTCGGAGACCTTGTCGAAGCCCAGGACGACGTCCTGCATCTGGCCCTTGTTGTCGGGGACCAGGATGGAGACGATGCGGCCGCCGAAATTGGTGACGCACACTTCCATGCCATTGGCGTTGGTCAGGGTGTACAGGGCGGTGGGGGCGTCGTTGTACGTGGCGACGAAGTTTTCAGGGTTCAGGCCGGAGGCCGTGAGGACGGGTTCCTTCTTCTGGTTGCAGGCCGCGAGAAGCGCGACTGCACCGATCAGGATCAGTAATTTTTTCATATGTACAATTGTTTTGTTGTGTTGTCGTAGTTGTATACAAAGTTGCGAAAAAATTTCTATATTTGAGAGATTTTTAACCGACCGACTATAATTATTTAACAATAAAACACAAGACAACATGACTGAAACCAAGAAAAACACCAATCTGGTAGCCATCATCACGATGTGCTTCATCTTTGCGATGATCTCCTTCGTGACCAACATGGCTGCTCCTTTCGGCACCATCTGGGGCAACAAGTTCGAGTGGTCCC
>JAEEGK010007442.1_pt1 | contig 26118 bp, 16 predicted proteins | sample 8958771 | NCBI WGS metagenome assembly JAEEGK01 (sample SAMN16246547, study PRJNA631951) | gut metagenome | biome: gut microbiome; feature: rumen; material: SC-attached | host: Bos | place: Iran: Karaj | collected 2018-10 | reverse complement strand
AAAAAATAATAGAAGAAAAAAGATTTCAGAAATTGTTTTTTCAAAGAAAAATAATGAAATAAAATTAGAAAGAATTTTTTCTGATGAAAATTTATTAAAAGGAAATAATATAAACAAAAAAAAAAAAAGAAAAAATCAAACAAACAAATAATATAAAAAATAATAATTTAATAAAAAAAAAATCATCATCTAAAATTAAATAATCGATAAAAATAGAACAAAATTATATTATTAAATTAATTAAAAATAAAAACCAAAATAAATTTAATATTTCTCAATCTAATTTCAAAGTTTCATTTAAAAATATAAATTTTCATATTTCTTCTGTAAATAAAAAAGAAAAAGTAATATCATTATATTTTTCAAAATTTGATTCAAATAATACAACTAAGAAATCTGATATCAAAAATAATTCAACAATTGAAAATAAAGCAACCTTAACAAATAATATTATTTCAAAATCAGATTTAAAAGTTTTCAATCATTATGATAATAAAATATACTTTTATAAAGGAAATATACAAACAACAAAATTATTTTCTCCACAACAAAAAACAAATTATCATTGTGATTTATTAATGAAAACAATTAATTTATTAAATAATTATTCTCCTTTTTCAAGTGATAATGAAGAAAATAAATTTCAAAATTTAAATAAAGTTTCTAGTTATAAATCTATTTTTGATTCAAAAAATTCTATTAATTATAATTCAATTTATTCTGATTCTAAAAGTTATTTGAATTTTAATTATAATTATCATAAATAATTTTTTTTTTCTTGAAATATTTTTTATAAATTTGAATATATTTTATTATTTAATAATTTTTCTTTCTTTTTTTTTAATTATTTAAATAAAATATAATGGGATGTTGTAATAATAAACCAGATTTATCTGTAAATTTTAATTTATAATATTATATTTTTTATATAGAAATATACTTATAATATTTATGATCAGAAAAATTTTGAAGAAAAAAATAATTTTGAAAAGATGATAGAAGGCAAAAATGAGTATTTTGAAGAAAATCCTAATAATAATTTATCAACTTTAAAAAATTATTTGAGTAATAAAAATAAAAATTCAAATTTAAGTACTTCAAATAAAAATTCAAATAAAAATTTTCATCTAATAAGTAATAATAGTAAAGATAATTTAAATGATAATCAAACAACAAAAAAAGATGAAAATATTGATAATAATAATAAAAAATTGAATATTTACAAAATACAAATTTAAATAATTCAATTTTAATTTCAAGTGATTTTAAAGATAAATTTCATCAATATAAAAATCAAAATGATGATATAATAATTTCTGATTCATTTTTTGAACAAATAAATAATGAAATAACTCAAAATTCAAATAATTCAGTAAATGATGAAAAAGAAAAAATAAATAGCAATAATAAATTAGAAGATAATTTATTAAACAATGAAAAAGAAATAAATTTTCAAAATGAGGAAAATTTGAATGAAAATATTGAGATAGAAAATTTATTAAATGAAGAAGAAATATTAAAAGAAAAAAATAACAAAAAAATAAATCAAAATAAAGAAGAAGAAAATTTGATTAAAGATATATTGAATAATGAAAAAAAATTAAATGAAGCAAAATTGAAAAATAGAAATGAATTAATAAACAAAAAAATAGAAGAAAAAGTAGATAAAAAAACACCAGAATATAGTTTTAATTATAATATAACAAATAAAACTATAAAAAAAACAAATTTAAAACAAATTTATGATATTATACAAGATGATTTTTATGATAAAAAAAATAATTTAGTTCAAGATTTAGATTCATTCAATTTAAATAGAATTGAAAATTGTACTGAACTTGAAGAAGTACAAAAATTTCTTAAAAAAATAAAAACCAACGAAATTAAAAACAACTGTTCTATAATATCAATTAATGAAGTAGATGATGAGGAAATAATAAATAATAAAGAAGATAATAAAGAAAAAAATAAAAATAATCAGAAAAAAAATAAGAATAATAAAAAAAAAGGAAAAAATAAAAACACAAATTCAAGTAAAAAAAAAAAGAAGAATAATAATAATAAAAAAGGTAAAAATATAAAAAATAAAAGAGAAAAAAATGAGAATATATATAATAATATTATTAACATTGATAAAACCTTTAATGAAAATGTTGAAAATGATAAAATAAAAAAATCAATAAAAATTAAAATTGGAAATAGTCAATCAATTTATAATTAATATATAAATATTATAATAATTTATTAGATTTAATTATTATATTCATATATTTAATAATATAAATAACAATATTTAAAAATTTTATATTTTGTTTTTTTTAAAAAAATTTAATTAAAATGTCAAAAGAATTTGCTTTATTTCAAAAAGATACTTTAACTTTTGGGGAAAAATTTTATGTATTAATGGATTTATTATTATCAAATCAAAATCCTTCTAGAATGGAATGTATAATATTTTTAGGAATTTCTTATATTCAAATTATTTCTGGTTTTTTTGCAGAACAAATTGAAGTTTTTGAAAAAAAAAAATCAAAATCTGATAAAATTTTATATTATTTTCAACAAATATTAAGATTTAAAGATCTATTTATTGATAAATATTCAGAATTCAAAATTTGTATTATTGTTTTTTTTACTCTTATTTTTTTATTTACAATATTTTTTTTTATTACTTGTTCAAAAATAAAAAAAAATTCTTTTTATTCATATAATGAATTGATTATTAATTATTTTATTAAATGTTTTATTTATATATTTTTTAATATTATTTTAGATTTAGTTTTTTCCATTTTTTGTTTTGGGGAAGATGAATTTAATCCTTATTTTTCAAAAGTAAAATGTTCTTTAAAAGATAATTTAACAATTGTTATTATTTCAATTCTTTTACTTATTATATCAATAATATTAATATTTTTAATTCAATGTTTTTATTGTGATTCAATTTATTTATCTACATCATTTTATTCTAGAATTTCTTGTAATTATGAAATTTATTCAACTTTAAATTCAATTTGTTTTTCAATTTTTTTAATACAAGCAAAATATTTATCAAAAGAAATATTTTTATTATATAATATTATAATAAGCGCTTTATTTTTTCATTTTTATATAAATCATTATTTATATTATGATAAAGTAACAAATAATTTAGTAGGTTTATTTCACATATTATATTTATGGACAAGTTTTTTTTGTTTATTATTTGCATATATTGATTTTAATGAAAAAGGAATAATTTATATGGTTTCAAGTTCAATAATATTATATTTTTATTTTAATTTAAAATACAAAATAGAAGAAAATATATTTTTAGATACTCCATTTTACAAAATAACAAATAAAAATTATTTTTTATATTACATAAAAAATTTAATAGATAAAATAAATCATATTGATGAAAAACCAGAAGATAAAGCATTATTAGCAGGAATTATGCAAATGCATGCAATAGAATGCCCAAATCCAGAATGTTTATCAAAGACTAAAAATAAATTATATTTACCAATAACAAATGAATGGAGTGATAGAACAAAACCAAATATTGAAGATAGAGTATATTTAATTAGTTTTATTATTATAATAATGAATTATTTTATTACTCAAAATTATTATTCTCCAGATATGATAATTAATCTTTCTGTTTATTATTTAGATATTATTGGAAATTATTGTCTAGCTATGTATTATTATAAAAAAGTTAAAGAAATGAAATTAACACTTCAAGAACAATCTTCATTTGAAAGATTAAAATTAAAAATATCAAAAGCTTTAGTTGAAAAATTAAAACCTCCTAATGAAAATTGTACTTCTTTAGAAGATTTAAATGTTACTATTTATTTTAAATATGATGATTTAAGTCAATCTTTTGTTGATGAAATGAATAATGATGTTAATTTATCTTTAGAATTTTGGAAAATTTTTCGTAATTCTCAATTAGATTTTAATAAACAAATTGATTTTAATAAAATATTTCATTTAACTGATAAAATTAGAATTACTAAAAGAAAAGTTGAAAAATTATGGGATAAATTATTATTAATTTATAATGGAGTAAATGATTTATTTGATTTATATAGTGAATATGTTGAACAATTAAATGATGATGATTTAAAAAAAAGAGATTTAGAAAGTATAAGAAGAAAAAATGAAAATTTTTCAGAACATATTTCACAAAATTATTATTTAATGTTATTTAATAAAGATACTGGAATTATTATTGCAAATGGTGATAAAGGAAAAGAAGGTTTAATTGAAAAAACAAATGCAGAAGTTGAAAATATTTTTAAATATAAACCTGAAGAATTAAAAGGAATGAATTTATCTGTTTTAATGCCAAAAAATTATGCAAAGTTACATAAAACTTTTATGGAAAGATATTATAATATAGGAGAAAAAATTGCAATTGATAAAAAAAATTTAAAAGGTTTTGCAAAAGATAAAGATAATGCGATTGTTATGTTAAAAATAGTATTAAAATTATTTCCAATGTTAAATGAAAATGTATATTTTATAGGAATATTTTCAAAAGAAAATATAGATGATATAATATATATTGATGGTAAATTTAATATTCAAGGAATGAGTATGAAATTAATGAAAATATTAAATATTGATAATAAATTATTATTTCAAGACAATGATATTCCATTTTATGTTATTTGTAAAAAATTTGTAAATTTTTATAAAATATTTTTACAAGGAAAAAAACAAAATGTAAAAGAAAAAGTAAAAAAATCACCATCATTATTATTAGAATCATCATCAGGAGATAATAATATAGAAGAAGATTCAAATAAAAATAATAATGAAACTCAAAATGAAAAAGAGACAGAATTACATGAAAATATTGAAATAAATGAAAATATCGAATTAGAATATGAAATTCGTTTACCTCAATTTTTAATAGATTATTCAGAATTAACAAATAAAAAAGATAGAATAGATAGAAATAAAGGAATGATTCCAGGAGGAACAATAGAAAATTTATCAGAAAAAGGAATAGATGATTTTAATAATGAAACAATAGAAGAATTTGGAGAAAGTGATTTATTAGTTGATAATTCAGATAATAAAGATTCTAAAATATCAAATAATAATAATACTAATATTAATATTAATAACAATAATAATAATAATAATAATAATACTCCTAATAATATTACACCTGAAAATATTACACCAACACCAACTCCAAATCCTTATGTTATAACAGTTAATAAAAGTAATAATAATGAAAATAATGGAAATAATAATTTTAATAATTTAATTAATCAAAATAAAAATGATTTAAATAAACAATCAGATGAAGAAAAAGATTTTGGTATTAAAGTACAAAAATATAAAGAATTATTTGAATTAGGTAAATTTGATGAATTAGAAGATTTTATAGATTCTTGTAATGCAGAAACTTTATCATCAGAATATAAATTTAATTTTACTTTTGATAGATATAAATTTGGTAATAAAAATATGTCTTATATTGTAAGATGTATTGATAATAAAAATGATGGTTCAAATTCAGAAGAAGAGTCCTTTGGTGATGCAGATCCAAAAATTGCAAAATATAAAAAAGAAAAAGCTGCTGCGATAAAACCTTTATTTGAAATATTAGATGACGAAAAAAAAAATTTATTAAGTCAAGTTGAAAATTTTTTCCATTTATCAATTGGGAATAAAAATTTTCAAAATTTATTAAATTTATGTAAAGAAGATATAAATAAAATGAGTATGGTTCATGGAACAAAAAAAGATGAAATACAAGATGATGAAAATGCTTCTCAAACATCACAAGCTGGTTTTAATTCTGATTTAGTTAAAAAAAATAGAATTGAAGAAATTAGAGCAAATATTTTAAATAATATATCAAATTTTTATACTTTGAAATATTTAAAAATTTCTGTTTTTTTAATATCACTTTTTACTCTTATTTATGGAATTATTTATTTAATTTTATTTTTTAGAATTTATGATGATTTAAAAATGGTTAGTAAATTAAATATTGATTTATTTCAAACTACAACTTGGATGACTAATTTAATAGGAACATTAGTTTCTTTAAGAGCTTTATTTAATAAAACAAAAAATGAAATAGAATATGATTTTAACTCTTTTATTCAAGATAATGATATTTATTTTATTACTATGAAAAAAATTGGTTATTTATGGTATAGTAATATTACTTTAAGTTTTGGTGAATTAGAACATAAAATTGGAAAATATTTAAATAGAGAAAATCAAATTAAATATTTTTGGGATAATGAAAATGTTACTTATTATTATCAAAATATTAATTCTGATACTGAATCTTTTCCTTTAGGATTATCACAAATTATGAGTGATATAAATTCACTTTTAATGAATTCAAATTTTAGTTTAAGTAATGATACTAATTTATCAAATAATATTGAAACTTATTTAGAATATATTAGTTTTTTATCGATTGAAAATGCATATGATAATTTAATTCCTAATCAATATATTAAAATATTAAAAATACCAAAATTACTTCAAGATTATAATAAATCTTCAAAAATGATTTTAATTATATTTTTACTTATTTATTCTGGTTTAATGGTTTTTTTTTGTGTTTTATATTCAATTTTTCTTCATACTACAAATGAAAATATGGGTGAAGGATTAGAAAAAGTAACAAAAATAAAATTAGAAAAAATAGAAGAAACAATAAAAAAAATAGAAACATTTAATATAACATTAAAAAAATTTAGAGAAAGAGATTCTCAAAAAATAACAAATCAAAATGAAAATCAAAATGAAAAAAATAATATAGATAATACAAAAACTCAAAATAGTCAAATTCAAAATTTAAATGAAACAAATCAATCAGTTAATACAAATGGATTTAATACAGATACAAAAAAATATATTCCATTAAAAATATTAACATTTTCATATTTACAAACTGCAATTTTATTTTGTATATTATGTGCATGTTTAATTCCAATTTATTTAATAACAGATTCAATGGTTGTATCAACAAATAAATTAATTAATGTAGAAAATTATATGTTTGGTAAAATTTTAACTGCGAGTGCGTCAACTTTAAAAATAAAATGTAACATGAGTGAATGTGATATAAAAAATGATTTAAATTATTCTGGAATTGTAGATAAAAGTCAAATACAAAAAATTGTACAAGGAATAAGTATTTTTAATGATTTAAATATATTTTATAATGAACAATTTTTATTAAATGCATGTAAAAGTGTTTATAATACAAATACAAGTGATTATGATGATTGTATGAATGATGAATTAGTACAAAGTGCAAATAATACTGATTCTTTACTTAAATTAATTGATGAGACTGTTGATAATATTTATAAAGAAAGAGAAATGAATGAAAATAATGAAAATTATATTTTAAAAAATGGTCAAAATGTTACTTTTAATAGTATTTATTTATATGAATCTGAAAGTTTTAAAGATTTAGAAACTGTTTTTTATAAATATATTGCTCCTGTTTCTGATAATTTTTCTAAAATTTGTATTTCGAGTTTATCAAGTTATTTAAAAAAAAAAAAAAATATTGTTGTATTACTTATTGTTATTTTTTGTATTATGGTTATTTTATTATGTCTTTATATGGCTTTTTGTTTTGTTAATAAACTTATTCATTTATTAAGTGTTAGTAGATGCATTTTAAAAATTATTCCTACTACTGTTATAAATAATACACAAGAACTTGAAAATTGGATTGAAAATAAATATTAGGTAATTTTATTATTTTAATTTTAAATTTTATAAATAATTTTTTATTTTAAATTAAATATATATAAATTTTTAATTAATTAAATCAATAAGGTATTATACCCTTTTTTTAAATTTTTCCTATTTTTAATGTCTATTTTAACATATTTTATTATAAAATTATAATAAATTGCTTAAATTAATGTTAAAAGTATCAAATTCAAATGAAGATCATAATAATCATATATCAAATATTTCAACAGAATCTTATTTAAATAATGAAAGTAATATTTCTGAAATTCCAAAAAATAAAGAAATATTAATAAATAATCAGGATTATATTCAAAAAATTTATGCTGTAAATAATTCACTTTTAAATAAAATAGGAAATAAATATTGTAATGATTCTAATGAAGTTTCTTTATCTTTTGTACATGGTCCTTTATTTTCAAGTGTAAATGCTTTATCTACTTTTAATTTTAATGAAGAACAATTTTGTCCTAATCATTATGATGATGATATTATTTCAGAAAAATATTGTTTACATTGTAATAAAAATTTTTGTTCTAAATGTATTATGGAATGTGAAAATTTGAATCACCAAATTTTTGATATTGATTTTTTAAATAAATATAATTTATCAAATTCAATTCTTATTTTATCTAAATTTATAAGATTTGATGATTTAATGAGTGATTATTTAGATAAATGTGATTATAATATTGCAAAAATTAAAAGTATAAAAAATATTAAACTTGGTGAAATAAAAGAATATCATAATTTTATTTTAGAAAAAACAAATAATCAAATTGATGAAATTAATAAAATAAAAAGTTATATTTTATTTTATAAAAATGAATTTAAAAAAAAGAATGAAAAAATAATTCAATTAATTAATGAATTTCAAAATAAAATTGAGAAAGAATATATTTCAATTATTAATTCAAAAATAGAAAAATATGAAAAACAATTTAATACAGGTAATTTTGAATTAGAAAAAATATTATTTAATGAGCCAATTTTAGATAAAGATAATTATATTTTTACATATGAAACTATTCCAATAGAAAAATTAAATCAAAAATTAACTTTTAATAATAAAACAATTTTATATCATTCAAATAGTTTTAATTGTTTTAATGAAGATGGTGTAGTTAAATTATTATTACAAGGAAATAATTATATATCTTTTAAAATAGAATTTCCAAATTTAATTAAAAATGACTATGAAAAATATTATATTAATTTAATTTTAGAAAATAAAAAAACAAAACAATTTATTCAACGTTCTTTAAATAAAGAACAAGAAAAAGAAAAACAATTAATTTTTGGAACAATTTTTAAAAAAGGAGAGTTTTTACCATTGATAAATAAAAATGAATTCAATTATAATGTTTTTATTACTAAATATAAATTAATATAAATAAAAAAGTTTTTAAATAAAAAATTAATTAAATAGATTTAAAAAAAAGGAGAATCAATTTGTTCTAATAATTCATTTGCTTTTATTTTTTTTGGCAAATTTTTATATTTTTGAATAATAAAAATTATTAATATAATTAATATTATAAATAATATAAAAACAATAATCCAAGAAACATTTAATTGTTTTTTTTCTTTTTCAGTATAAATTCCCATTAATTTCCTATCAGATTCAAATACTAATTGATATTTTTTAAAAAATGGTTTTCCTAAAATCCAATATTCAATAGATTGAGATTTTTTTTCAAAAACAATTAAAAAATATAATTGATTATCTTTTTGAATAAATAAATCTTTATAATTAAATTCAAAACTATAATTTAAATCTTTATGAAATAAAATTAATTTAGGAAAATCTGAAATTTTTTCATTAGAATTACAAATAAAATAATCATAATTAGTATTATTATATATAAAACAATTATTTTTAAATTGAAAAAATTCATTAATAAGATAATTTTTATATATAAAATTTGCTTTAATAAAACCAAAACTAATATCAAATTGAGCATGACAACCTCTAAAATCTTGTTTATTAGTAAGATAATATTGAAATTTTAAATCCCAATAAACTTGAGCTCCTCTCTTTTCTGCTTTAGTATTTTTAAATTTAGAAATATCATATTCTTTATCATATTCATGCGGATATCCTCCGATTATTATTTCACCTTCTTCATTATTTAAATATTTAATTGTCCAACCAAATGAATCAATTATTTCTTTTTGTTTTAAAATATATAAAAATCCATAATTTTTTATATCTGGACTATCTTGAATTTTTAATCCTAATGAAGAAGGAATAAAATTATCAATTTTATGTTCATTTAATTTTGTTGGAATTATAAAATTAAAATCACTAATTATTATTTCTTTATTTGATATATCTTTTAATTTAAATTTATCTTCTGATTCATATCCTTCATTCAATACTTCTGAATAAAAATATGATAATTGTTTTTTTTTTAAAGTTGATGATGAATTTTCATTATATTTTCCATTTAAATTTTGTCCACTTATATAAAAAGAGTAAAGTTCAAAATTTATATATATTGGAATTGATTGAAATGGCGTTCCTATTTCAAATATTATTGCTATATCATTTTTTTCTAAATAATTAAAATAATTGATTTCTTTTTGATAAGTTGAAAATTTTCTAAATGGTAATTTTATATATGAAGATTTAATTTTGAAAATTAACGTTAATAAAAAATTAAAAAAAAGTTTCATATCTAGAAATTATATAAAATTTTTTTTATTGTAATAATAAAAAATCAATAAAAAATTTTTTTAACTTAGAGATATTAATTTTATTTTAAAAATATTATTCCTAAAAAATTATTAATTTATTAATTTCCAAACATCATATTTTTAAATTCATTATAATCAATTTCACCATCTCTATTAGTATCAATTTCATTAAAAATACTTCTAAAGACAACTTCATCTGTTTTTCCTCCAATAAAATAAGTTTTAATACAATCAAAAGTAATTCTTCCTTTATTTTCTTTATCAAAGAAATTAAAAGCATAAGTTAAATGTTCTTCACTTAATAATTTCATTTTATTCATACAAGCACCTAAAAATTCTTCAAATTCAATATAACCTAAATTAGCACCATCTAACAATAATAAAATATCATCAATTTCTTTATCAATTTGTTTTTTATCAAAATATTTAGTTAAGGCATTATATAATTCTTCTTTTGATAATTTTCCATCATCATTTTCATTAAATAATCTAAAAATTTTTAATATTTCTTTTGTTTCTTGAGTTTCTTGTAAATTATGAACAATAAATAACCAAACCATTTGTTGGAATTTAGAATTAATTTGATATTTTCTTAATCGATTTAAATAAGTTTTAATTTGTTCATCATCAATATTAGAATATAATGATTTTGCATTAAATTTTTTAAACCAAGGATGTTTTAAAGCCTCTTTAGCAGAAAATCTTTTTTTAACATCAACTTGTAATAAATTTTTAACTAAATCTTGTACTTCTTCAGATGATTCTAATAATTTTTTATGATTAGAATTATATTGTCCTTTTTTTATATTAGATAATATTTCTTCATCATCAGCACCATCAAATGGAGCTCTACCAACAATTAACATATATAATATAACACCAATTGACCAAGTATCACATTTCTCATTATAACTTTTTTTTAATACTTCTGGTGCAATATAATATGATGATCCAACTACACTTTTTTCTTTTTTATTCTTATCAAAAAATTTTGCTGTACCAAAATCAATTATTTTAATCCAAAAATATCTATCATTTGTTCTTTTATCAACTTCAATTTCTGATATTAAAATATTTTCTAATTTTAAATCTCTATGAACAATATTATGTGCATGTAAATATGCAATTCCAGAAAGCATTTGATAAAATAAAACTGCTAATTGATTTTCATTATATTTATATTTGATTTGATCATATAATTCACCATTTGAACAATGATCAGTTATAATATAATATGAATGTTCACTTTGATAAAATTCAATTATTTTTAAAATATTTGGATGAGATAATTTTTTTAATATATTTATTTCATTTATTAATTCTAATTCATCAATTTTATTTTCTTCATTTTTTACTATTCTTTTAATAGCAACTTTCTGTTTTGTATATAAATTAAATGCTAAATAAACTGCACCATAACTTCCTTCTCCTATTTTATTTGTTACTTTATATTTCATTGTTGGTAATCCTTGAGTCTCATTTACTAAATTATTTATTGATACTTTTATTTTTAATTCATCTTTAAATACTTGACTTCCTAATTTTCTCTTTTGAACTAATGAAATTGAACGATTATTTCTTCTTTGAAAATGACTATTTTCTTTATTTTCTTTATTTGCTGATTTATTATTTTCTTTTATATTTGGATCAAATGTTATTTTTTCTTTACTCTTTTTTGAAAATAAACTTTTTCCTGTTTTTTTTTGTTCTTCTCCTTTCATCATATTTTGTATATTTTGTAAATGAAGAGAATTTGATGATGCTCCTATTGTTTTTCTTTGCTCTTTTCTACGAGATATTTGAACTTGTTCTTTTTTCTTTTTGTCCTTTTCTTCTATTCCAAAATTAAATATTGGTTCTGAAGAATTTAAATCTGGAGGATTTATTATTTCATTTTCTTCTTCTTGATTTTCACTTTGTTCGTTTCCCATTTTTTTTTTGTTCTTTTTTTTATTGATTTTTTAACAATATTTTTATATTTATTTTTTTTTTATTTTATTTTTACTTTTTTTTATTAATCTTTTATTTATTTTTTTCAAGTAAAAAAAATAAAATAAAATCTATTAAAAAATAAAAATTTAAATAAATAAAAAAAATAAAATGTAAAAAAAATATAAAATAAAAAAAAACAATAATAAAAAAAATCAACAAAATAAAAACAAATAAAGTAATATCATATCATAAAATTTTTTATTTCCACATTTTAATTTTTGAATCATAACTTCCAGTAACAATAGTCCCATCAATTAATTGAACAATAGTAGGTATTTTTTCTCTATGAGCACTAACTTCATCTTCAATAGGAATTAAATCTCCATAATTAAATTTCCATTGTCTAATTTTTCCATATAAATCACCAGTTAAAATACTATCATCTCTAATTTTATAAATACAAATAATTTTATTATCAGTAGTAATACTTTTAATAATATTATGAGTAGATAATCTAATTAAATAAATAATTCCATTACCACCAACACTTAAATAATCATTATTTATTATACATAAACTATAAGTCCATCCTGAACATTCCATATCATTAAAAGAACAAACATTATTATATGTATTCATATTATAAAATTTTATTATTGATTCTCCTTCTGATGATATAAATTCATTTAATTTTGGTATTTCTATTATTGAATATATTTTCTCATTATCTAAAATTGTTGTCTCACATTCATATAAATTATTTTTTTTTTTCTTAGACCATATTTTTATTTTTTCATCAGTTGAACATGACATTAATTTTAAATTTGATAATTCTATTGTTTTCATTACTGCACTTAAATGACCATTTAAAGTTTGAATTAAATTATATTTTAAATTAGGTAAAAGTTTAAATATTTTTATTGTAGAATCTTCAGAACTTGATACTAAATTTCCATTTTTTAATTGAGTTAAATAAAAAACTGAATCTTGATGTTCTTTAATTGTAATTTGACATTTAAAAGAATTTAATTCATATATTTTAATAGTTGAATCATTTGATGATGATGCAAGTCTTCCATCATTTAAACATATTACACATTGAACTGAATCATTATGTGTTTTGATTGTTTTATATTTTGTTCTATTAAAAAATAATTCGTCATTAAAATTAAATTTCATATCTTTTATTAAATAATTTTCTGGATTTTTTAAATATTCATATATTCTTCCTATTTTTTCAAATAAATTTTCTCCTGGATTATCTATAATTTTATTAGTATTATAATTTGTTATTGTTTTTGTATCTTGTATTATTTCAAATGATAAATTATGTTTTTTTTCATTTTGTTTGTAATTTTCTAAAATATATTTTGATATTTCTATTTCTTTACAATTTATTTTATAAAATTCTATTGATATTTTTTTAAATTTTTCTATTTCAATCATTAAATTTTTTAAAGTATCTTCACACATTTTTTTATTATATTCATTTAATTCTTCTGCTTTTTTTATCTTTTCTTCTATATCATTTATATTTATTTTTATATCAATTAAATTTATTTTACAATGATTTATATGATTATCACTACAATAAATACAAAAATCTTTTTGACATTTATAACAATATGCTACTATTTTTTCATTATGAATCAAACATGTACAATTTAAATTTGAAACTGGAATTAAATATGCATTTCCATTTAATATATTTTTATTTATATTATTTTTCTTAAATTGATTATTATGACTTATAAAATGAATTTCTTGACAATTAATACAATAAAATTTTTTACATTTTGTACAATAAAAAAAGTCTTTTTCTTTATTTTTTTCTGTATCATTACATCTATCACAAATATGATTATTTATTCTTGAAAAATTATATTTTGATAAAGGAGTATTTATTTCATGTCCATTTAAACATTTTTCTATTATATTTATTTCATTATTTTTTGTATTTATTGAATTTATTGCTATTAATGGTGTTAAATCACATTTTTGACAATGAAATAATAATTCTTTTTGTTCTTGTATTTGACTTTTAATTTTTGACATTTTATTTTTTTTTATTTAAATATATTTATATAATTTATTTTATTATTAATTTTTAATAATTATTTTATTTAATTTTCAAGGTTTTCTAATTCTAATTCAGAAAAATAAAATTTTATATCTAATCCATCTCCAATCAACTCTCCAAATCCTTTTATATTTTCAAAATTAGATTCAAATGTCATAATTTTATCATTTTTATTATATATATAATATTTAATAGGTATTTCTAATGCTTTATTTTTTTTTCTGTTCAAAATTCCTAAATTTATAAAATAATATTTGTAATTTGATTTATCTTTTTCATTAAAATCAACTCTAAGATTCATTCTATCTTTTTCAGTTTGATAAATATATATTTTACATTGAGGATTTGATGCTAAACTTAAATTAATTGTATTATTAATTGAATATCTATTCCATTTAAATTGATTTGATTCAATTTTTTGTCCTACATGTGATTTAAAAGTAAAAGAATATTTTAATCTATCATTTTTTATTAAATTTTCTAATATTTTTTTATCATTTTCAGTATTATTTAAATATTTCTTTATTTTAATATTTCCTTCATTTAATAAATTATTCAAATTATTTGTATTTAAATTATCAATTATATCTTTTATTTTAAGAAAACTCTTATTTATATTTTTATTATAATTAGATAATAATGTATCTAAATCAGATTCAATAGCCTTTAATAATTCATATTTCTTTTGATAAAATGATTCAATAATTACTTTTATATTATCAATTTCTTCTAATTTTATTTTTTTAATTGAATTTAATAATTCAATTTCATTTCTACATTCATTATAATTTGTTTGTATTTCATTTTTAAAACAAATGATTTTATTGATATTTTCTAATATATCCATAATATTTACTTGTTCAATAATATTATAACTATAAGAATGATGATTTATATGATATTTTATTTCTCTGTCACTAAACTTTTCTAAGCATTCAACACAAAAATGTCTTTTATTATTTTCTGTATAGATTGAAGAATCATATTCATTAATTTCACTGCCAATAACTGGACAATATTCATCAAGTCTTTGATAAAAAGAGCAATTAGGACATTTTCTTTCATTTTGATAATAATTTGTAATGCATTTATAACAAAACATTTTGGAACATTGGATACATTGCCTTGGATCATCGAATAATTGATTACATAGAAAACACACTTTATTTGACATTTTATTATGTTTAAATTATTTTAATAAGTTTTTTTAAAAAATCAATATTTATTGAGTATTTTTTATCTAATAAAATTTTATATTTATTTACTCATTAAAAATTTTAATAGATATAATATTAAAAATATTATAATAGATTCTAATAATAAATAATTATAAATAATATTAATACATTTTTTTGATTTATGATTATCTAATAATTCTATCATTTTTTTTAAAATTGATTTTTAAAATAAAGACATTTATTTATTTTAATCAAATAGAAAAAGATAATTAAGAGTTTTTTGAAAAATAAATATAAATAAGAAAAACATATTAATAAATTTTTAAAATATTAAAAATCATTTATTATATTATTAACCAAATAAATATTATATAATTATAATTAATATTATTAAATAATGTGAAATTGTTTTTTATAAATAATGAAGATTTAATAATTAATAAAAATTTTATTTTTTAGATTCGTTTTTTTCTTTTTTAAAAGGTATAAAATTTGTAATTCCTTTTCTATGAGTATTGGCTTTAATTATATTATTATAAGCTTGATTATTTAGAAAAGTTTTATTAAAAATTTCTTTATTTAAAGAAGGTAAATTTTCTTTTTTTTGATTGTAAAAGTTCATATCTAAATAACTATTATTATTAAAATCACAATCTTCTTCAATTATATTTCCAAAAGTATTTTTTATTTTATTATCATTTGGTTCATATAACATTTTATTCATTATTGTATCACTTTTTAATTCATTAAAAGAATTATTATAATTTATTGGTTTTTTTGTTTTATATGATTGGTCATTTCCAATATATTTTTCATATTGAGTTATAAAATTTGTTTTATTTATTATATTATTATTATCAATATTATTCTTTTTTTTCATAATATTAAATCTATGTATTTTAATGTCATTTTTATCCTTTATAAATTCTTTAATATCAATTTTAAATTTTTTATTCGTTAATTTATGTTTTAATGTATTTTTCTCTTTATAAAAATTATCAATATTAAAACTTTTAATATTATTCTTTTCATTTTCATAAATTTGATTATAAGGACTTAAATTTTCTTGGAAAAAATTTAACAATGAAATTTCAAATGGAAAATTAAATATATCACAATTATTATTATTATCATTCATATAAAATTGAGTTAATTGAAGATTTTTATTTTTATTATTTGAATTATTAATAAATTTTGGACTTGAACTTCTATTTGAATTAATTATTTCATTATTTATTATCTTTATTGAATTATCTTTTTTTTTATTCAATGTTACATTTCTTATTTGATTTGAATATTCTTTTTGAATAAAATGAAAATGATTTTTATTTTTTAATAAAAAATGTTCATTTAATTTTTTATATTTTAAAATCAAAGGACTTGAAAATGTATCATATTCTTTTGGCTCTTTAATAATCGAATTTTGTTTTATTATATTATAATTTGATTTAAATTCTTCATTTTTATATATATTTAAAATTTTACTCCTTGTATCATTTAAATTTAAATTAATATCATTTGTAAATAATATTTTTGAATAAAGTGACTGAGTTTGTTCATTATTTCTTATTGTTATTTTATTGAAATTTTGAATATTCAATATTTTTTTTAATTTTTTAATCCTTTGTTTAAATAATTTTTCATATATTTGTTGATTAAAATTTAAATCTTTAAATAGAAATAAAGATGTATATAATGATTGATTTGATGAAAAAAAATGTTTTTGGAAATAGTTTGATGTAATATTTTCAGATAATTTTAAAATATTTTCTATTGTAAAATTATCATTTAACTTTGATTTTTTTATATTTTGATTTAATTGATTTTTTGATTCTGTTATAAGTAAAGAATTTGATTGAATAAAATTATTAATTGATGTTTTTTTTTCATTCAAATTTGATTTAATTATTTCATTATTTGAAGAAATTATATTTTTTTCTTTTGAATTTCCTTTATTATAATTTATTCCCATTTTTTATACATTTATTAAATTTTTTAAATGAATAAAATTATAATTTATTATTTTGTTTCAATAAAAAATTATATTATTATTAATAATAATTTGACTTTTTCTTATTCTATAATTAAAAATTTAAGATTAATTTACATTAAATAAAATTGATTTTAATCAACTTTATGCCAATTTCATAAAATCTTCAGACTCATCATATGGTTTTTCATTTATTTCTATAATATTATTTCCATTATAATTATTAATATTAAAAAAATTAGATTTAACAAATAATTTATAGTTTTCTAAATCATCATCACTTACATTGCATTTAAATCCTTTCCATATAAATATTTTATTATTTTCACTTTCTTCACATGCAATCATTAAATCTTCATTATTTAAATCATCTAAATTTAAAATATTTAAATATTCTTTATTAGGATAAAAATAAAATCCTTTTCTAATATTATTATTATCTATAATATTTAAATCATTAATATTATCATCATCATTTACATTATTATCAAAATTAATATAATACTGTTCTAAACTTTTATTAATTCCATATTCAATTTTAAGATGATTATCATTTAATATTTTTTCCAAATCAGAATTAGTATCACATTCATTTAATAAAACAATATTTCCATTACACAAAAATTCATTTTCTCTAATTTTAATAATATAATCTTTTGCATAATTTAAATACATATCTTTTAAATTTGAAGGAACTTTACTACAAATAATAATAAAAACATTATTTTTATTACAAAAAATAAAAACACCTCTTTGATCAAATATAGGAATTGGTTTAATATCTTTAATTTCAGGATTTAAAATCATATTATGATATATTAATCTAGCAACAATTAAATTAGGTTGTTCAATTTGAAAAGATGTTATTGCAAATATTTGAATTCGATCTTCTTTATTATTTAATCTTTTATAAAATAATTCTAATTGAAGAAAAAAATTTAAATTTGGATTTATTATTTTTCTTTTTTTTTGAATAAAATTAAATGCTTTATCAACATTCATTTTATTATTATAAACTAAATATGCAATTGCAATTGTTGCTGATCTAGAAATTCCTTGAAAACAATGAATTAATATTTTTTTATTTTCTTTTTTACATTTATTAATAAAATCAATACATTTATAAAAAACACATTCAATATTTTCTTTTGTATTATCTTTTAAATATAAAGTTAAATAATTAATATAATTATAAACATTTTCACAAACGTCTCCAGAACAATTAATAATATATTTAATGTTATTTTTTTCTAATTGTGAAATATTTGATGCTGCTTTATAATTACTTAAATATAAAAAATTATCTAATATCATATCAATTTCTGAACTCGTTCTATTATTTGATGTTTCTTTATCAAATATATCATAATTATTTCTTGATGATGCTAATGGAATTTTATATGAGAAATCTATGTCATTTATTTCTTCTTCTTCTTCTTCTTGTTCTATTTGTGATTTGAAATTTATTAATTTTGGAGATTCTATTTTCTTAATATTTATTTTTGAAATATCTTTTATGTTTATATTATTTAGATGATTATTGTTTTGTTTTATTTGAAGCTGTAAATTTATATTTTTATTTTGATGATTTGAATTGTCTTTTATTATGTTATTTACTTTATTTGAAATATTATATTCTATTGAATTTTCAATTTCAAATTTTGGGATTTTATTATTCAAATTATTATTATTATTTATATTATTATTATTAATTTTATTATTTTGAAGTAAATTACTATTATCTTTAATTAATTGTATATAATTCCATATAATAAAAGTAAGAGATTTAATTAATAAATTCTTTGAATTATCTTTTAAATTTTCAAATACTTCATTTTTTATTTCTTCATTTACATTACTATATAGTAATAATAAATAATTTGGTGTACTTTCAATTTTATTGATAAAAGTAATAAAAGTATTAATTGAATTTATATTCTTACTATTTAATATAGATTTACTAAAAGTAAAAAAATATCCATTTAATTTATTTTTATTATCCTTGATTACTTTTAATAATGATAAATTTATTTCAATTCCAAAATTAATACTAAATAATATATTTAAATCAATAATATTATTTTTAGTTATAATTCCTATTAAAAAAATATTATCAATATCATTTATTTCATTTAAATAATAAAAAAGATTTAATTCTATGATATCATTGTCTTTTTTATTGAAAAAACTGAAAATGTCTTTTATATTAGCCTTCCAAAATATTATTTTAAAATAATTTTCTTCATTATTTATATTTAAATTTGCATTCAGATTATTTTTAAAATTTTCACAAAAAATTTTATTTCCCATTTTTAATCAAAAAATTTAAAAAAATTTAAAATAATTTTTAATTAACTTTGAGTTATTAATTATTAAAATATATATAATATGATAAATTATAAATTTCAGTTTTAATTAAAAAACTCACTAGATATAATACACTAAAAAAACCCTTAAAATTATCAATTTTAAAAAAATTGACAAATCTTTTTTATTAATAATAAATTACAAAAAAATAATTTACACATATTAATTTTCTTTTTAACAATTTTTAATACTGTCAAAAGAAAGATCATTTTGTATAGAATAATTATTTTTTTGTAAAATTGAGAATGAAATTAAATTATTTATAGCAGTTTGTACATAAATATTTTCTATATTTTTTGTATTTCTTTCAATAATTTCATCATCTCTTTTTTTAAAAAATTTAATTAATATTTCTTTTCTTTTAACAATATTATTATAAAACTTATTTACTTTACCAGTTTCTTTTAATTCATTAAAAGATAAAAAATTTAAAATTTTAATCCACATTCGAAAAGATATTTTTTGAATTTTTTTTTCTACAATTATATTTGGTTTATCATAGTGTGTTATTGTAGATACAGGATCTAAAAAATATAAATATTCATTATTTAAAGTAAACTTTCTCATTAATTTATTTTGAATTATTATTTGTCTTTTTTTTTGAATGCAAGTTCCCATTTTTTTAATAAAGAAAAAAAATTTATAATTAACTACTTTTTAAAATTTTTGAAATTATTTGGAAAAAAATATAAATAAAAAAAATATGGATTCTGTAAAAGCTGCATTAGATAAATTTGAACAAGAAATAGAAAAAAGAGGAATGAAAATCCCAAAAATAAATTATTCAAATAATACTTTTTATAATTTAAATCCTGGATTTTATGAAAGAACATTAAAAATATCAAATGATAATTATTTCATTCCTCCAAAAACAACTTATAGAACATTTCGTAATACAAATCAATCGAATGTTATAAATCAAAATATACCTTCAAATAAAATAAATAATGGAAAAACATTTTTAAGTAAATCATTTAGAAATGATTTAAATCCAAATTCAACATTAAATAATATTTTAATAAAAGATAATAATGAAAATAATGAAAATGATGACATAAATTCAAATATTAATTATAATAATAATAATAATGTTAATTTTAGAAATAGAAGTATGATAATGACAAATATTCAAAATCCAAATAAATCAATTATTCAAAATAATAATAATAGATATAATCTTTTATATGAAGATGAAGAATATAATAGACCTTTATATGGAAATAAAGAATATGAAACTAGAAAATTAATTGAATATGAATTAGAACCTTATGTTAATAATGTTAAACAGAAAATGAATTTTGAAATAAATCAATTTCAAAAAGATATAAGTAATATAAAAAATAAAACTGATGAAATTGAAAATGTTAAAGATATGATTGGTGATAATAATAATAAAATTGATAAAGTGAAATATAATATGGATTATATGAATAGAAATTTAAATGATTATAATAAAAAAATTAGTGATAGTATTGATTTGACAAAAAGAAAATATTTAGAATTAACAAATAAACTTTTTACACTTGAATTAAATTTAAATAATATTTCACTTAAAATAAATGAAGTAATTGAAAATCAAAAAAAATTAGAAGAAAAATATTTATTAATTTTAAATGAAAGAGAAAAATTAATGATAAATAATATAGAAAATAAAAATGAAAATAATAAAAATAATATTGAAGAAATATTAAATAGTCAAATTCAGGATTTTAAAAATATTTCAGGTAATAATGAAGAAATATCAAAATTAATGACTGATATAAATACTCAGTTAAAAACAATGAAAAACGAAATTAATAATATGAATTTAAAAATAGAAAGTAAAAATACTATTGATGATATAAATCAAAAATTAAATGAATTAAAAAATAAAATTGAGATTAATTCAAATAAATTAAATAAAATGAAAGAAATTGAAATTAATGAATTTAAAAATAATGAATTTCAAATACCAAAAGAAAGTCCTTTACAAACTCAAATTAATGATGATGAAAATATAAATAAAGAAGAAGTAAAAATAAAATTAAATGATTTGGAAAAAAAAAATATAAATAATATAAAATTATTAGAAAATGATTGTATTCAATTAAAAAATGAACAAAAAAATTTTAATAAAATAATATTAGAAAATATTGAATCAATAAATAATGAAATTGATAATATAAAAAAGACAATTGAAGAAAATAATAATAATAATGAAGAAAATTTAGAAATAATTGAAGCAGATATAAATAAAAAAATGCCTTTATCCAATTTTAATTCCGAAATTAATTTATTAAAAGAAGATGTTAATCAAATTAAAAATAATAAAAGTTATGAAATATTACCAATTTTATTACAAAAAATTGAAATATTAGAAAATAAATTATCTAATGGGAATAATATATAAAAAAAATAATAAAAAAATTTAAAATTTTAGTTTTATATATTCTAAAATTATTATTTTTGATATATTAATATAATTATGTAATTTAAAAAGATAAAATATTCATATATTTAAATTTTATTGAAAAAGAAATTGATATTTAATATCATTTAAAGAATACTTAATTTTAATTTGTTTCCCATTTTAACTTAATTTAAAATTTCAATAAACAATTTTATTTTATTTTTAAATTAGTTTAAATTCATAGTTATTTCTTAAAAAAAATAATCTTAAAAAATATATTAAATAATTATCAAAATATCAAAAAAAATATAAAAGTTAAAAAAATAAAATAAAATCAAACTTAAAAATGAGTAAGCAATCAAAAGATCAAAAACAAGAAAAAATAAATAAACCAGAAATATGTATGAAAATATGTCAAAAACTTCCTCCAAACTTAACATTAAAATATCTATCAAAAATATCTCCAACATTTATAAACAACGAATCAAAAAGAGATATATCAAAATATTTATTAACACCATTAATAATAAATGAAAGTGATTCATTAGGATTATTTTTAAATAGTGACTTTAATAAAGATGGAGATTCATTCAGATCTCCTTGGTCAAATGAGTATTTTCCAAATAATGAAGGTCATAGAATTTTAAGTAATGAATTAAGAGAATTAGAAAAGTCTTTAAATGATTTATTTAAAATTTATACTAAATTATATTATAATGATAATACAATTTCTAGTGTTTATATATGGGAACAAGGTGATTCAATTAATTCTGGTTTTAATTGTTCTGTTTTAATTAAAAATTTTATTAATGATAATAAATTTATTTATAATTCTTTTTTAGATTGTATTAATGTTATTAATGTTAAATTTAATAGTGAAATTGATCAGAATAAAAATGAAAAATTAAAAGCAACTTATAAAATTACTTGTTCTATGTTATATGAAATTAATATTAAAGGTTTTGAAAATTGTGGTTTTAGTGGAAATATATATAAAATTATGGAGGAATTTTATTATATTAAAGATTATTTAGATTATCAAAGTCATATTAATTCAATTGGAAAATTAGTTGAATTTATTGAAGTACAATTAAGAGAACAATTAAATGAAATTATTTTTAATAAATGTTATGATATTATTACTAAAATGAGGAGAACTTTTATTATTGGAAAACAAAATTATGAACAAGCCAATAATTTAAAAGAATTATATAGTGAATTTTTAAAAAAAAAAAATAAAAAGTAAATTTAAATATAAAAATTTTTATTTAAATTTTAATTTATATAAAAAATAATTTTAAATATGATTTTATTTAATTTTTATTTTATTTGTTTATTTTAAGTTTTTTGAATTTGTAAATACTTATACAATTTGATAATACATTTTTTCTTACTTTTTCTTTTAAATTAAATTCTTTTATTCTTTTATTAACAGGTGAAAAATACTTTTTTTCTCGTTTTTCTTTTTGATTTTCTAATTCTTTTCTAAGTGATTTTATTTTATGAATAATAATTCCAGGATATGAATAATCTGTAACTGCTTTTATAAATTTTATTTTATCTTTTAATGTTTTTAATAAATTTTCAGTATTTTTATATCTTTTTGAAAATTTTATTTGTTTATTTTCACTTATCATTTTTAAATTTTCCATATCAATTTTTTCTTCAAATATTTTTTCATTTTCTGAATATAATAAATTCAAAGTATTATTAATTAATTTTGGTTTTGATTTAAATATTGGTTTTTCCTTAAAAATATTTTTATAAAAATTTAAATCTTCTTTTGATAATTTTTTCCTATTATTTACTGGACTTAATGTTATTCTTGATATATTATTAATAGTATTAAATTTATTTGAATTACTCTTTTTATGATATATAATATTATAATTATTTGAAATTGAATTAACATTGGAAATTGTATTAAAATTAGAAAAATTATTATTAAAAAGTGAATAATTCGAATTACTTTTTTCATTTGATAAATAATTAAGTGAAGTTGAGTATTCTGAAATTAAATTTTTATCTAATTGAATTGGAGATTTAATTGTTTCAAATTGATAATTAAGATATGTTGGAGAATAAAAAGATGGTTCTTTAAAAAGTTTAGAATCTTCTTTTTTCTTATTAAATAAAAAAGATTTGAGATTTGTTTTTAAATATTTTATATCTTTTTGAGAAGTTGAATAAGTCTTTTTTTTTGTAATATACATTTTAAATTAAAAATTACTTATATTTTTAAAAACAAAAATTATTTATTATACGTATTTTAAATTAAAAAAGAATTTTTATTAATTTTAAATAAATTAATTTTCTTTTAACCAAAAATTTCCATGGAAACAAATGAAAGTACAAAATTAAATTTTTACATTTCTTTATCCAAAACTTTGCCAACAAGTATTATTTTAGATTCAGTAATAATAATAATAAAAATGATTCCATTATTTATAATAACTCATGATTGGAATATATCATCAAATAAAGGAATTTCATATTGGGTAAGAAAATTTATTTTATGTGAATTTATTTCTTATCATATGACTTATAATATTTATCCAATAATTACAATTTTTATATTTTTTACTATAGTTTTAACAAATTTATTTACTTATATTTATTATAAACATCATCAAAAAAATGTTTTAATAAAATTTCATTCTTTTATTGTTTATTATATTTATTATGCTATTAATCAATATATTTATTCATTTTTTATAGAAATTTTATTTAATAATAAAAATGAGAGATTTTCAAATTTGTTGTATTACTTTTTAATTTGTATAATTATAATAAATATTATTGGAATTTTTTATTCAAATTTAATTTTATGTACTATAATAATTCATTCTCCAATTTTTATTAAAAATCCTTCATATATAATTAATCCTTTGAATGAAATTGATTATATAATTCCTCTTTTATCAATTATGCAAAGTATAGTACAATTAGAATTTTATTTAAATTTTAAAAAAATGATTATTATTAAAAATATTATTAGAGGATTATTTTGTTTATTTTATATTAAAGAAATGTTTACTTTTAATAAATATTATAATAGATATTTGATAGAATATATTAAAAGAGTTTTTATTTCTACATGTTTTATTTCATGTTTAATTGAATGGATTTTTTATTATGATTATAATAATAAATTACTTATTTTACAAAATGATATTGGAATTATTATTTTAAAATTAGTAATTGAAATTAATTTAAGTATTGTTTTTACTGATATATATTTTTATATTGATAATAATATCATTCAAAGAAGAATTGAAAATTTAAGTTCAAAAAATATTAAAACTTTTGATTATAATTTAGTAAAAGTTTTTAATATGATTTATTTTGGTGATAGACCAAATGATTTAAAAAACATTTTGTTAATATTAAATAAAACATTAGAAAAATCTATTCATCATCCTAAATGTAAAGATACAAATTGTTTTTATTGTTATCAATATTCATTTTCTGAATTTAACTTTCAAATGGATAATTATTTTGAAAAGGAAAAAATGAGAAGTTATAGTATTTTAAATAAAGATTTTCCATTATTATATAATTATTTTTATAATGAAATTTCTTCTTTTTATGATACTTTTGCTAGTGGTAAAAGGATTTCTTTTGTACCAAAACTTTTTATAATAATTTCTTTCTTTTTATTATTTGAAAGAAATTATATGAAATGTTTATATTTAATAGAAAAAATAAATTCAATTGATAATGAAAATAAAAAATCTTTATATGT
>JAEEGK010007440.1_pt1 | contig 26122 bp, 33 predicted proteins | sample 8958771 | NCBI WGS metagenome assembly JAEEGK01 (sample SAMN16246547, study PRJNA631951) | gut metagenome | biome: gut microbiome; feature: rumen; material: SC-attached | host: Bos | place: Iran: Karaj | collected 2018-10 | reverse complement strand
CTGAGGGCATGCATCCAACGCACGAGACTTGCTCTTCACTTCGAGTGCCTCGCGTCCTTTACGGACAAGTTGTTGAATTGTAGGCATAAATGTTTGTTAATAAAATAATTAAAGTTACAACCCATTTTACGGCTCTTATGTATCCGCAAAATGGGCTGCAAAGTTAAGCAAAATATTTTAATTAACAAAGTTATTCACAGTGTAATGACTGCTTTTCTGAGGCCTTTGGCCATTACAGTCACCGTGACGGGGCCTTCCCCCGTGCGCCGGACAAGGGCCGATGCCATCCCGAAGGGAAGGGCTGGATCCCCCGCATCCCCGCCTGCGAGCACCGCAGGACCTTGCACGGAAAAGGAGATTCTGGAAGCCGCATCCGTAACGCCCACGCCGGCCCGGTCCAGGATCTGCGCCGTCACGAAACAAAGCTCCTCTCCCTTATAATCTACGGAAGCAACCACCTTGACTCCGGCCCCGGCGGGATGCGTCTCCCGTTCCGGCCTCACGGCATCAAGCCGGTGCACGCTGTCCGTGACCGGGCGCGCGGGATCCTCGCGGCGGCAGATATCGGCCAGGGCCTCCGGGACATTCCACAGGATTACCGAAGGATGGTTGCGGTCCCGCCGGACAAGCGTCACCACGCCTTCCTCCTCCGCGGCGGGACAGGTGTCCGCCACCATAAGGCCCAGCGCGTCGCAAAGGTCCAGCAGCTGCGGGAGAGGAGGATTCGGGCCGACTTCCAGCGTATTGCAGCCGAGCTTCTTCATTACGAGAAGGCGCCGGGCCCAGACATCCCGGTCCCGGGAGGTGCTATCTTCAAGGCGGACGGCCTTCGGGACGGTCTTTTTCCCATTGAGATAGAACCCGTCGGCACGGAACTCCGCACTGCGGATGCCGAAGGTGGTTTCATATACGTCCTTGCTTCCATCGGCCCCTTCCACGGTGGTACGGGCGATATACAGGTTCAGCGTTTCCGGAGACCACAGGCGGGCGTCCAGCAGGTCGAAGGACTGCACCACCTCCTTTCCGTCATACACCCGTTCGGTGCTGCGGGCCTCGGCCACCGTCTGAAGGCGCTGCGCGCCGCGGAAGAGGATGAGGGTGTGGATATCGGCCACCTGGAGACCGTCGGTTCGGATGGTCAGGCGCTGCGTCACGCGGGCGGTCCCTTCATCCGCGGGCTGCACGGAAAGGGCCGATCCCCACAGGGCCACGGCCGTCTTTTCCGTCGAGGTGAGCCATACGCTGCCGTCCTCCAGCGGCCTCCCGCCCAGGTCCATCTCTATGACATTGCTCCCCGGGACCAGGAAGGGCGTAATTTCCACGGCCCAGGAAACGGACGCCCCGAAGCGGCCGCCGGCTTCCTGCCCGTTGACATAAACCACGGCGTCCGGGTACAGGCCGTCCACCTCCAGGCGGATGTCTTTGCGCAGGTCCCGGGATGTAACGGAGAGCACCTTCGCATAGGTGACTTCCTGCGAGGACCCATCCTGTGAGGAAGCCCAACCTTCGTCCCAGGGTTTTCTCCCGGCGGGCTGGGCGGCGGCCGTGAGCGCGGCCAGGAGCGCCGCGGCCAGGGCAAATGTGCGTACAGTGTCCATAGATATGCGAAGTTACGGATTTTTTCTTATCTTTGAACCGCTAAAAAACTATTTCATGAGAAGACTCCTTACAGTCCTTGCCCTTACGGCATGCGCCGTGGCATCGGCCCAGCGTGCGCCGGAAAAAGTAACGAAAGCCAATTACGCTCAGGCGGAGCAGTTCACCGCCAAGAAGGTTGACCAGATGGTGTATTCCACCCGCATCCGCCCCAATCCGTTCAGATATTCGGACAAATTCTGGTACAGCTGGAAAACATCGGCGGGAACGCAGTATTACATCGTGGATCCGGCCACCGGCAGCAAGAAAGCCGTCTTCGACATGGCCAAACTGGCCCGGGAGCTTACGGAAATCACCCGCGACCCCTATGACGCCCAACACCTTCCCCTGAACCTGAAACTGAAGGACGACAAATACTTCCAGTGGGACCTCGAGTCCAAGACGGAGAAGCGCGACAGCGCCGGCAACACCACCGGCGAGTTCGTGAAGTACCGTTTCTACTATGACATCGCGTCGGCCAAACTCACATGGGACACCGAAGAGCACCAGGACGAGTATCCCTCCTGGGCCAACGTCTCCCCCGACGGCAGCGTAGGCATCTACGTAAAGAACCACAACCTGTGGATGATGGACAGGGAGAACCTGCGCAAGGCCGCCAAGGACGACAAGGACAGCACCCTGGTGGAGCGTCCCCTTACCACCGACGGTACCAAGGACCACTCATGGGACGGCAACAACTACTCCGGAGACACAGAGGCGGACTCCACCGCCCGCAATTTCCCCATGCTGGGATGGTCCCCGGACGGCGCCCACTTCGCCCTCATCCGCTGGGACATGAGCCCCGTGAAGGAATTCTGGGTCATCAACTCCACCTCCATGCCGCGTCCCACGCTGGAAACCTACCACTACCAGATGCCCGGCGAGCCCGGCCCCAAGGGTGAACTCCTGGTAATGGACCTCCAGGGCGGCTGCAAGAAAATCGCCTGGGACGCTTTCAAGGACCAGGACGGTGAAATCGTGGAGGCGGACCCCACCGCCGAAGACGTTTACGCTGAATTCAGCAGCGTCCGCTGGATGGGCGGGAACGACCACTTCTGGCTCCTCCGCCGCAGCCGCGACCTCAAGCGCCTGGACCTGTGCCGCGTGGACATCGGCTCCGACAGCACCCGCACGCTCGTCGCCGAGCGCTTCAACTCCTATGTGGAGAACCGCAGGCCCAAGTTCCTCCCCGGCGGAGACTTCGTCTGGTGGAGCGAGCGCAACGGCTGGGCCAACCTTTATTTATACGGAGCCGACGGCAAACTGAAGAAGAACCTCACCGAGGGCTCCTTCCACGTGGAGGACATCCTGGGCGTCACGCCTTCCTACCTGGTGGTGAGCGCCTGCGGCGTGAACCCTTCGGAGAACCCTTATCAGATGCATAACTTCCGCGTGCCGCTTTCGGGCGGGCCGATGGTACAGCTGGACATGGACGACATGGACGTGCTGGCCACCGCCTCCTTCAACGGAAAATACATCGTGGCCAACTATTCCCGCGTGGATTACAAGCCCGCCGTAATGCTGGTGAATACTTTGAGCGGCAAGCGCACGCCTCTCGAAGAGGCCGATTTCTCCCGCCTCTTCGCCGCCGGTTACCAGTTCCCCGAACGTTTCAAGGTAAAAGCGGCCGACGGCGTCACGGATCTCTGGGGAGAGATGCACAAGCCCTTCGACTTCGACTCCACCAAAGTGTACGCCATCGCGGACTACGTGTATCCCGGCCCGCAGGTGGAGGCCAACGAAGTGAGCTGGCGTTTCAACCTGCGCACCGACCGCCTGGCCCAGCTGGGCATGATTGTGATCACCGTGGGCAACCGCGGCGGGCACCCCAACCGTTCCAAGTGGTACCATAACTATGGCTACGGCAACCTCCGCGACTACGGCCTGGAAGACCAGAAATACGCCATCCAGCAGCTTGCCGCCCGCCACAAATGGATTGACCTGGACCGTGTAGGCATCCACGGCCACTCCGGCGGCGGATTCATGAGCACCGCGGCCATCCTCAAATACAACGACTTCTTCAAGGCCGCCGTCTCCTGCGCCGGCAACCACGACAACAGCATCTACAACCGCTGGTGGAGCGAGCAGCACCATGGCATCCAGGAGAAGGTGAGCGAAGGAGACACCACTTTCGTATATCACATTGACACCAACCAGGAACTGGCTTCCCGCCTCAAGGGTCACCTCATGCTGGTGCACGGAGACATGGACAACAACGTGAACCCGGCCAACAGCATCCGCGTGGTGGACGCCCTCATCAAGGCCAACAAGCGCTTCGAGTTCGTGCTCCTGCCCGGCCAGCGCCATGGCTTCGGCCCTATGAACGAGTATTTCTTCTGGAAGATGGCAGACCACTACTCCCGCTACCTCATCGGAGACAGGACCCGCCGTCCCATTGACGTTGTCGAACTGAATAACGACTGACCATGAAAAGAATTGTTATTTTTTGCGCGGCCCTGGCCCTGCTGGCCAGCTGCAGCGGCCTACAGACCAAGACCTACCAGGACGACCTGGTGATGCCCCTCTCCGAAGGACAGGAGGATTCCCTCTTCTTCACCGTTTCCCTGGAACACGTGAGCGGCGGCATGCGCGTTCCGCTCATGGAAAAGATCAACCAGGCTATCGTACAGCAGGCTTTCGACCTGGAAGAGACGCCGGGCAGCCTGGAGGAGGTAGCCACCACCTACCGGGAGAACCTCATTGACGAGTACCTCACCGAGAACGGCAGCCCCGAAGAAGAGACGGGCGTGCTCACCTGGGAAGACAAGATCAGCGGCGTCTTCACCGACGCCTACAAGAACTGGTACAACTACCTCATCACCTACTACTCCTACCGCGGCGGCGCGCACGGCATCCAGACCGTGAGCCAGCTGGTCTTCGACAAGGAGACCGGAGAGATTGTCACGGAGAACCAGTTGTTCGCAGAGGGATTTACAGAGCCCGTATCCGAGCTCATGCGCGCCTCTATAAAAACAGAGTTCGAGGCCGAAGACCCCGAACTCCTGCAATTGGTCGAAATGGATTTCGTTGTGCCCAACGGAAACTTCTCCGTCGGAGCCAATGGCATCCAATGGGTCTTCCAGCCCTATGAGGCAGGCCCCTATGCACTTGGCATAGTGACGGCCAGCGTCTCCTGGAAAGAGCTGAAGCCCTATCTGAAGTAATTTACTTTGTTCCGAAAATGCGATCGCCTGCATCACCCAGACCGGGGACGATGTAGGCGTTTTCGTTAAGGTGATCGTCCACCGCGGCCAGGTAGATATCCACGTCAGGATGGGCCTGGCGTACACGCTCGATTCCTTCGGGAGCTCCCACGAGGCACATGAGGCGGATGTTGGTGCAGCCGCGTTCCTTGAGCATGGTAAGGGCGTCACAGGCGCTGCCGCCGGTGGCCAGCATGGGATCGGTGACAATCACCAGACGATCCTGGATATCCTCGGGAAGCTTGCAGTAGTACACCACCGGATTGTGGGTTTCCTCGTTGCGATACAGGCCGATGTGACCCACGCGGGCGACGGGAACCAGGTTCAGGAGGCCGTCCACCATGCCCATGCCGGCACGCAGGATGGGAACGATGGCAAGCTTACGGCCACTCACCCGCTTTGCCATGGTCTTGCAGATGGGGGTTTCGATCTCGACGTCCTCCAGAGGAACGTCACGGGTGACCTCATAGCCCATCAAAAGGGCAATTTCCTTAAGCAGTTCACGGAAATCCTTGGATCCGGTTTCCTTATCCCGCATGATGGTGAGCTTGTGCTGCACCATGGGATGGTTGATCACATGCAATTGGCTCATATTGAATTTGGAGTTTGTATTTTTCGAGATACAAAGATAACGAATCTTTTTGACATTTAGCGCAGCGCATTTAGTGATTCTTCACGATTTAGGCAAACAGAAAGGCATAAAAATCCCCGCGAAACACTCGCGGGGATTTGGATTTCTACAGATTCAGCAGGACATTGATTATGTAGCCGGCCGATCCGTCGTCGCCTGTGATGACGGCCAGTTTGCCGCGGTTGGCGCCCTTTACAGTGGCGAAGGCGTAAACGTCTCCGTTCGGTGTGGCGCAGCGATACTTCATCGTCATGTTGCCGGCCTCGAAGTGCTCCATCACCATCGAAGAGATGTTATAGGAAGCAATGCCGCTCTTGTCCAGAGGGACATATTCGGCCTCACTCTTGGAAAGGTCGCAAATCCAGAAGCCCGCATCACCGTCGGCTTCATAAGCAATGCCTTCAAAATACCTCGACCTTACACCGCCGGCGCTGTAAGGATAATGGTCCGGCATATCACCGGAACTGAGCGTCTTATTGACCGAGTCAAAGATATGAACCTTCACCGGACTTCCGTCCTCAAAGAAGGCGTACGTAGGCGTGGTGCACACCCATCCGTTCATAATTTCATCGTACAGGCCCATGTGGGAGTAGGTTTCCGCAATGGGGGCTGAGCCGATTTTCACGCCGTCCTTCGCAACGGTAATCTCATAAAAGCCGACACTGTGGGGGCCACCTTCCAGGTTGCCTTCCTGGTTGTTCTTGAGAGCATAGAGTTTATTGTCCACGGAGATGACCGTCCAACGAATATTCTGGTGTGTCTGGTCAAGAGGGATAGCCTGAATCCTTCCGTCAGACGGCGTGTAAACATAGTAGCCAATGTTGCTTCCCTGACCGCAGGTGAGGCCCAGGCAATTCTCGCCGGGCAGGAGGCGGCTGACGCCCTGCGAAGCGGGAATCACTTCCGTAAATACAGGGCCGGCCGACGAGAAACGCACGCGGAGGACGCGGCCCGAGGGCGTACCTTCTTCGGCCGATAAAAAGTTGTAACCGCCTTCGCGCACGTACATGTCGCTGCCCAGGGTAACAAACCAGTCGTCCAGCATGCTGGGCGGATTATAGCCGTCGGAGAGGCCGGCAGGGGCGCCATCGGCCTGCTCCCACTGATACATGGCGCCGTTGACTTTGTTAATCAGGTAATGGGCGCCGTGGGTGTCGTGGTACTTCTCGTTGAACTCGTCGCGGATACGGGTAAGAATCTTCTTCGCGCCGTCCTCGGGCATCTCCCTGTAATTGGGCACGTCCATGAAGCAGTTGGCCAGCCACAGCCAGTCCCCGCCGCCAATGCTGTAAATGAAGTTAGGGACGATGTTGATATTTCGCTTGATGGTCTCGATGACGGTCTTGTCCGGAGCGTCTCCTTCCACTTCTACATTAAAAGTATAGGAAACCTCGATGAACTTGTTGTCGGCCGACACTTTATAGAGCGCGTTTTCGCCGGAACCGCCATCGGCCTTCGTGAAGGACACGCTCTTCACGCCCTGCGCAGGCGCAGCGATTGCCAGGGTACTGGCACCTTCAATGCCGGCTTTCTTGACGATAATTCCTTTGACACTGCCATTGTCTACGCCTTTGGACCCGCCGTTGCAGGCCACCAAAAGCATTCCCAGAGAGAGGAAACAGAGTATCTTTTTCATAGCTTTAGCGTTTGGTATTCCTCGCAAATGTAATATTAAAATTCGTAATTCCAAAATTTTCAATTAATTGAGGGAACAGGCATCCGCTCTTACATGCGGACACCAGAACGACCAATCCGTGTCCGGATGTGTCTTTAGACGAAGTCAACCGATATCAGGATCAAGCCAGACTGTTACTAACGTCCCAAAATTTGGGACGCTGGAAGCGTTTTGGGCTAAAATTGCACCTAACGTCCTGGTCTTCGGGACGTTGGAAGCACTCTGACATGAGATTCCGGGGATCGCCGGCGCGATATACGCCCCGCGCCGGCTAGTTGCATGTGGGTTCACAGGGCACCGCCGGCCCTCGACAAGGAAGAGGGCCGGCTGCGGACAGGGCCCCCGGGCTCCGGGAAAGGGCCCAGGGGCCCTGCCGCTGCCCACCGGGACGGGGCGAGTTTGCCGCGTTGACAGCCAGAATGCACAGGACAGCGATTTCTTGTCAACGCGGCAAGAGAATCCCGATCAAGTCTGGGAATGAGGGTCGCGTGTGGGTCGCCGGGGCCGGGAGTGGGGGCGGATGGACGTAGAAGACGCAGGATTGAGCGAGTAGCCGGGACGACCGGTTCGCGCGCCAGCGCGAATGGCGACAACTGGGGTGAATTTCCACCGGAGGGGTGAGGTGGGGTACAAGGAAAGAGCTTATTTCATCCGTTTCAAAACGGTATCACCCCACTTTAACTTGTCTTTACTCAAAACCCGAATTTCCAGAGTTCCTTCAATAAAACCTCCGGCCATCAATGCTATTTGAATATCATCCAAAACAGGATTATTATTACAATTTAACTCTATTACCCCATCTTTACGCATAGCCCATTCGCCTTGGCCTGTATATCTGGTCAAATCAAAAGATCTTTCCAACTTGAAGGTATGATCCGCTTTTAAATCCAGCTCCACGTAATAAGCTATTGGATTCTTACGATTTACTCTACCCTCCACTCCATCAAATGAACCGCAAATAGAAGCATCAGTATAATACTGGCTTTTACAAGACAGAGCCAGTATCAAAATGCTCATGTAGGCAATCAGTTTTCTCATCTTTGATAATCTTTGAACTGCAGCAAATTCAAATTTAAACATTAGTTCACACTATTCCAACGATACGCCGCCATGAAAAGCGCCGAATATCCAACCGCCTTTCTTGTCGAGCCGGGGTTAAAGCACGCTAATACGATTTAGATTGGCGAAAGTGTGCTTTAACCAGGTGCGCGAGATGGGGTTAAAGCACGGTGATAGGGGTTCTGTGGCCGAAAGTGTGCTTTAACCAGGTGCGCGTGGGCGTTGCGATGGCCGGAGAAATTTGGTTTTTCGGGCCCCGTCCCGAAAAATAAATTTCTTCGGCCGTAGGCCTAATGGTGCATAGATTCTTCGCTGCGCTCAGAATGACAAAAAAAGGGCGCTCAGAATGACAAGAAAGGCTCGGCCATAACGAAAAACGCCAACCACAAGGGCTGGCGTATTGTTTTGGAGCGGAAAACGAGACTCGAACTCGCGACCCCGACCTTGGCAAGGTCGTGCTCTACCAACTGAGCTATTTCCGCAGTGTTTTTAGTGAGCTTCCCGTCGTAACGGGATTGCAAAGGTACAATCTTTTTTCGAACCTGCAAATTATTTTTATCTTTTTTTTAAAAATTCTTGTATCTTTACATCTGTAACCGAAACCACTTAACTTTTTATATTATGAAAAAGCTTGTTTCTTTTGTTCTTTGCGGCGCCATTCTCGTGGGCTGCGGCATCTCTAACCTTGGTAAAGGAACACTCATCGGATCTGGCGCAGGTGCAGCCATCGGCGCCGGTATCGGTTATCTGATCGGCGGTGACGGCAAGTCCGCCGCCATCGGCGCAGGCATCGGCACCGCTGTTGGTGCGGGCACCGGCGCCATCATCGGCAACAAGATGGACAAGAAAGCGGCAGAACTCGCCGCCCTGGAAAACGCCCAGGTGGAAACCGTCACCGACGTGAACGGTCTCAAAGCCATCAAAGTAACCTTCGACAGCGGCATTCTCTTCGACTTCAACAAGAGCTCCCTCAAGCCCGAAGCCAAGGAATCCCTCAATAAATTCGCAGAAAAGATGGCCGATATGAGCGAGACCAACATCAACGTTTACGGCCACACCGACAACATCGGCTCCGCCGAGGCCAACAAGAAAGTCTCCGACCAGCGTGCCGCCGCTGTCGCCAAATACCTTACGCAGAAGGGTATCGCCAAGGAGCGCATCGTCGCCGACGGCCTCTCCTTCGACTTCCCCGTAGCAGACAACGCCACCGAAGAGGGCCGCGCCCAGAACCGCCGCGTGGAAATCTACGTCTCTGCCAACGAAGAAATGGTCCAGGAAGCCGCCAACGGTACGCTGAAATAATTTCTTCCTCACATAAAAATATCGGGAACCTCCTCGGGAGATTTCCGATATTTTTGTTTATATTTGCAGCATAGCCACTTGATTATGAAGCTTCAACGAATCCAGTTGTGCGTCGCCGCACTTCTTCTGTCACTTTTCACCGCCACCGCCCAGAACAAAAAACAGGCGGACATTTTCATCCTGTCCTCGCACACCCAGTACAGTGAGTGGGCACAGCGTATGCTCTTCCCCATCGACGAACTATGCAAGGAACGGCCGGAACTCAAGGTGGTCACCGAGCACCTGCAACTCCTCTCTCACCCCAGCGTGGACGAGCTGCAACATGCCACGGACAGTCTCCTGTCGGCCCAGACCATCCGGCCGCGGCTGGCGATCGTGCTGGGAGGCAGCGCCTTCAACTTCGGCCCGGACATCCAGGAACGGTGGCCCGGCATCCCCCTCCTCTTCGTCGGCGAGCAGGACTATTACTGCGACATTGACTACACCTTGAACGGCCCCGGCAATCCCATGGCCCGCCGCACTGCCCTGTCCGTACTCAAGAACCGCGGCGACAACATCACGCTTATCTGCGCCCCGCCGATGATTCGCCGTACGATGGAGACCATGCTGCAAGTGCAGCCCAAACTGCGGAAGATCTTCTTCATCAGCGGCGAGAACTACATGTGCAAGGAACAGCAGTGGCGCCTGGAGCGCTACATCTCGCAGTTGTACCCGGATATCCAGTATCAGGCCATCTCCGCCGCAAAGAACAGTACGGACCGGATGCTTAACATCATCCAGCGTGAATCCTCCTCGGAGGTTGCTGTGATTTACAGCTCCTGGCTGGTACGCGAAGGATACCTCCGAAGCGTCTCCATCCGGCACAAAGCCCTCTCTCTCATCGAGGCTCTGGCTCCGGTCTATACCATTTTCCCCACAGATTTTGAGAAACATCCCAACGTGGTGGGCTTTTACAGCTACTCGTCGCAGGAATACAACATAGCCCTGCGGCAGTACATCCTGGACGTGCTGGATCACGGCATCAATCCTTCCGACCTGCCGTTCATCCACCTGGAGGCCGGTACGCCCTTCCTCAACTACCCCGCCATGGAGCGATTCGGCCTGGACACCAACCTCATCCCCACCAACGCGCAGGTGCACGGAAGTCCCAAGAGCTTCTGGGAAAAGTACAAAAAACAGATTTCCCTCTTTGCGCTCATCTTCATTGTAGGCCTGTCCATTTCGTTGATGAACAGCCTTCGGCGCCTTCGCAAAGCCCGCGACATCGCCGAGAACGCCAACCGGATGAAGACCGCCTTCATCCAGAACATGAGCCACGAAATCCGGACGCCGCTCAACTCCATAATCGGGTTCTCACAGTTGCTGTGCCTGCCGGACGGGGCCATCTCTCCGGAGGAAAAGGAAGAATACATGGGCCACATCATGAACAATTCCCACCTCCTTACCGTAATGATCGACGACATCCTGAGCCTCTCCGACATGGAGAAGGGGCTGTATTCTGTGAAGCTGGAGCCCACCGACCTGAACCAGGTCATGCAGCAGGCCATAAAGACCGTGGAAAATCGGATTTGCCGCGGGGTGGACCTTTCCTGGAACTCCGACCTGGAGAGCGGCGCCCTTTACGAGACAGACGGCGTACGCGTACAGCAGATTCTGATCAATTTCCTTACCAACGCCTGCAAGCATACCGAATGCGGCAGCATCACCCTGGCCTGTTCGCTTACGGAAAACCCCGGTTCCATCACCTTCTCGGTGACTGACACCGGCCCCGGCGTCCCTCCCGAGATGGCCGAAGAAATCTTCGAGCGCTTCGTGAAACTGAACGCCAACAAGCAGGGCGCCGGCCTGGGGCTGAGCATCTGCCGCATGGTAGCCACCAGTCTGGGCGGCAAGGTATGGCTGGACACACGGTACACCAATGGTGCCCGCTTCGTCCTCACGATTCCGAAAAAAGAAGCCTGATTACTGATTGACCTTGCGAACGGACTGGCGCATCTTCAGGATGCGCCGGACGCTCTCGTCGATACGGGATTCGGGGATTTCCCCGCGGCGGACGGCCGCTACTACCGTGTCGAACACTTTGGGATATTCCCGCACGCACAACAGGATATCCACACCAGCCTTGATGGCTGCCACGCAGGCGTCCTCCACCGGATACTGACGAATGATGGCCCCCATCTCCATGGCATCCGTTACAATAACGCCGTCAAAACCCAGTTCTCCGCGCAGCTTGTCCTGCAGGATCATGGGCGACAACGTGGAAGGGGTATTGGACCCCGTGACGTTGGGCAGGGAGATATGGGCGGTCATGACAAGCTGGGCCCCGGCGCTGATTCCCGCCTTGAAGGGAATCATCTCGCATTCCTTGATTTCTTCCCAGTTCTTGCGGGACATGGCATAGCCGAAATGGGAGTCCGCCGTAGTGTCGCCGTGACCGGGAAAGTGCTTGAGGCACCCCAGCACCCCGTTTTTCTGAAGGCCTTTCAGATAGGCCTTCACCATGGAAGCCGCGACCGTCGGGTCCGAGGAGAAAGCGCGCGGGCCGATGACGATGTTGCGGGGATTGGTATTGACATCGGCCACGGGGGCAAAGTCGATGTCGAAACCATATTGTGCAAGATAGGAGCCAATCGCATTGGCTGCCTCCGACACGTCTTTGGTTTTGCCGGAGGCTGCCAACTGCGTCATATTGGCAAACTTGGGTAAGTGGAAGCTCTTGTTGTTGGCCAAGCGCGCCACAATGCCGCCCTCCTCGTCGATGCACATGAGCGGATGGGAAGGGAATGCCTTCAGATCCGCCACGAAGGACATGAGTTGGACGGGGTCTTTGATATTGTTGGAGAACAGAATAATGCCGCCCATGGGGTACTTCGTCGCGGTCTCCCGCATACGGTCGTTGACGGACTGCAGGCTCAGGGATTTGAGGTCGGTGGGAGAATTGTAGTAAGCGTCCGGGTCCAGCGCTTCCGGCCGGACAATGAACATCTGACCCACTTTTTCCTGCAGCGACATCTGCTGCAACTGTTTTTCGACGGCAGCATTTCCACCGGCATCACAGCCGGCCAGCAAGCATGCCACGACAGCCACAAGGGCGACGTAAACTGTTCTCATAGTATCAAACTAAAGTTCCCAAGCAAGGGCGGATGCACCCAGGATAGCAGCGTCGGATTCCTTGAGCTGCGAGTACACCAGCTTTACTTTGTCGCGCCACAAAGGCAGAACGTTTTCGTTCATGGCCTTCAGGATGGGCTCGGTGAGGAATTCCTTGGAACGGGCCAGGCCGCCGAAGAGCACGATGGCTTCCGGCGCGGAGAACTCGATGAAGTCCGCCAGCTTTTCTCCGAGAATTCTTCCGGTGAAGTCGAAGATCTTGAGGGCCAGCTTGTCACCATCCTTGGCGGCGTCATAGACGTCCTTGGAGGTGATACGGTCCAGGGAACGGAGCTCGGAGGGTTCGTCGCTCATTTCCAGCCATTCGCGGGCGGTACGGGCGACACCCGTAGCGGAGCAATATGTTTCCAGGCATCCGTGCTTGCCGCAACCGCACTGACGGCCGTTGTGGCGCACGGCGCAGGTGTGACCCAGCTCTCCGGCGAAACCGTCGTGGCCGTAAACAACCTCACCGTTGATCACGATACCGGAACCAACACCGGTTCCCAGGGTGATCATGATGAAGTTCTTCATACCGCGGGCGGCGCCGTACGTCATCTCACCTACTGCGGCGGCGTTGGCGTCGTTGGTCAGGGACACGGGAATGCCGTTCATCTGCTCCTGCAGCAACTTGGCGAATTCCACGCGATTGTGACCCCACTTCAGATTGGGAGCAGCCTCGATGCAACCCGTGTAGTAGTTGCCGTTCGGGGCGCCCACGCCGATACCGCGAATCTGGCCTTCGGCCTTGGCCTCTGCAATGATATGGTTCAGGGCCTCGGCGAGGGCGGCGATAAACGGGCCGGCCTCTTCGTGGTTGTCCGAACGGATTACAGTCTGGGCCAATACGGATCCGCGGGCATCTACGATGCCGCATTTGGTGGTCTGTCCACCTACATCAATACCAATTACTAAATTTTGTGACATAAGGAATTAAGCTTTTTTTACCTTGGAGCCAATGACTGCAAAGTAAAGGATAAAGGCGACGCTGGCAGCCAGCAGCCAGTAGCTGGGCATATAACCCACAGCGTCTGCGATAGCGTTCTGGACAAGCGGGACGATACCGCCGCCGACGACCATGGCCATGAAAATACCGGAGGCCTGGTTGGTAGAAGCGCCCAGACCATCGCAGGCGAGGTCAAAGATGGTGCCCCACATCACGGAAGTGCACAGGCCGCAAAGGACCAGCAGCAGGGCTGCGATAGGAACCTGGACCATGCCGAAACCGTCCTCGACACCCTTGAACACGGGCATGGAAACGGTGGAGGAGTTGCCCAGGATAATGGCCAGGACGATGAGCACGAGAGCCACGGCGGAAACGCAGGTGAGCTGGGCACGGGCGCCGACCTTACCGGAAATCACGGAGGAGGTGAGACGGCCGATAAGCATCAGGAACCAGTAGGTACCGGCCACGAAGCCGGCGATGGCCACGGCGGTGGAAGGATCCATGCCTGCACCGTTCACGGAGTCGGAGAGGTAGAAGTTAAGGGTTCCGGGGATACCGACCTCAACGCCCACATAGACGAAGATGGCGATAACGCCCAGCACGAAGTGCTTGAATTTGAGGGGGCTCACGGCGTGCTCGGAGTTCTTCACGGCCTCGGGGTCCTGGATGTTCACAAAGGACAGGACGATGAAGGCGAAGGCAAACACACCCATAGCCAGGAACAGCACGGGGTTCACATCCTTGATGAGGGAATTCTTGGTAAGGGTGCCGATCAGGGAGCCCACCAGCATGGGAGTAAGGGTACCCATGAGGGAGTTGAAGGAGCCGCCGATCTGGATATACTGATTGGAGCGGGCGCCGCCGAGAAGCTTGAGCATCGGGTTCACCACGGTGTTGAGCATGCACATGGAGAAGCCGGCGACGAAAGCACCGAGCAGATAGACGAAGAAGTTGGCGGGAAGACCGGCCAGGGAAGCGCCCACGCCGATGATACCGGAAAGGAACTGGACGAACACGCCCAGGAAGCCGACGGCGATGGCGATGAGTGCGGTCTTCTTATAACCGAACTTGGAGAGCATCTTGCCGGCGGGGATACCCATGATGGCATACGCGAGGAAGTTCATCATGTTACCCATCATGCCCCAGAAGTTGGAGCCTTCGATACCGGGCTGCATTTTCCAGATATTGCCGATAGGTGCGGCAAGGTTGGTCACGAAGGAAATCATGCCGAACAGGAAAATCATAGCCACGATGGCAATGATGCTGCTGTTACCTTTTTTTGACATAGTGTTTGTGTTTTGTTTTATTTGTTAGAAATTATTGGCGTATCAGTCTTCAAATATAGTCATTATTTTTGAAATGAGCCACATTTCATTGCGTCCAGCAGAACATTCTCCATCACTTTGTAGCCGGCCAGGTTGGGATGCACGGCATCTGTCACGTAGGCTGCGTCGAGGGCGTTCTCGGCGTCTTTCATGGCTTCATGATAATCGGCAAGAGGAAGCTGGTGTTCCCGGGCATACTGGCGGATGAGGGAATTGAGCGACTCGATGGAAGGACGAGGGTCTCCGACTTCCCTGCGCCAGCCAATCTCACCGGCAGGCAGCACGGTGCACAGGATGGGGCGGATACCGTTTACCTGCGCCAGCTCAACCATGCTCACAATGTTTCCGAAGGTGTTTTTCACGTCAATGTAGCCGGTATTGCGGGCGATGTCGTTGATGCCGGCAAGGATGGCCACATACTGCGGGTGAAGTTCAATTACATCTGTGCGGAAGCGCGATACCATCTGAAGCGTGGTCTGGCCGCTGATCCCGCGTCCGAGGAATTGGTGCTCCACCAGGAAGCCGTTGTCGTTTTTTACCCAGTTGTAGGTAATGGAATCCCCGAAAAGGACAGCCACCGGCCGTTCTTTCACCGCCTGGTTATCCTGGGCATAATAGGAAAAATTGGCCCAATCCCGGTCTATGGGAATCTGCGCTTGCAGGGCCAGCGGCAGGAAAAAGAATGCAAGAATAAATAGTTTTTTTATCATAATAGCACAAAAGTAAACATAGTCTTTCTATTTACCAAAGCCCTGACAAACAAAAATAGCCCCGGACTATCTCTGTCTGGGGCTATTTCTATAGCGGGAAGAACCTTACTCGGCGGCGGGAGCTTCGGCTGCAGGAGCCTCGGCCACGGGAACGGCCTGCTCGGCGGGAGCGGCCTCGGCCTTCTTGGCGCGGCTGCGACGGGTGGTCTTCTTGGCTTCCTTCTTGCCGGCGGCAAGGGCGGCCTCGTTGAAGTCCACAAACTCTACGAGCACCATTTCGGCGGCATCACCGCCGCGGAAACCGGTGTGGAGGATACGGAGGTATCCACCGGGACGGTCTGCCACTTTGGGAGCGATGGTACGGAAGAGCTCTGCCGTTGCCTCCTTGTCCTTCAGATAGCTGAAGACAACGCGGCGGGAGTGGGTAGTATCTTCTTTGGACTTGGTGATGAGGGGCTCAACGTAAGGCTTGAGGGCCTTGGCTTTGGCCTCGGTGGTGGTGATCCTCTTCTTCAGGATGAGGGAGGATGCCATGTTCGCGAGCATAGCCTTGCGGTGACCGCTCTGGCGACCAAGATGATTGACTGCTCTATTGTGTCTCATTGTTAAACGATCTTTTTCTTAGGTTCAATATTGTACTTGGTGACATCCATGCCGAAGGAAAGCTTCATCTTCTCTACCAGCAGATCGATTTCGTTGAGGGACTTGCGGCCGAAGTTGCGGAACTTCATCAGTTCGGCGCGGCTGTAGGACACAAGGTCGGCGAAAGTGTCGATGTCGGCGGCTTTCAGGCAGTTGAAGGCGCGAACGCTCAGGCCCATGTCGGAAAGCTTGGTGAGGAGGAGATGACGCATCCTCAGGGACTCCTCGTCAAGTTCTTTGCTGTCGGTTTCGACGGAAGATTCGATGGCGATCTTCTTGTCGTCCGTGAAGAGCTTGAAATGGTAGATGAGGATGTTGGCTGCATCCTGCAGGGCAGCCTCCGGGGAGATGGAACCGTCGGTGACGATCTCAAGGTTCAGCTTCTCGTAGTCCGTCTTCTGTTCCACGCGGTAGTTTTCCACGGTCCAGTTGACTTTACGGATGGGCGTGTAGATGGCGTCCACGGGAATGGTTCCGATGGGCGTATTCTCGTCGCGCTCTTCCTCTGCGGGAACGAAGCCGCGTCCCTTGGTGATGGTCAGGGTGATGGTGATCTTTACGGAAGGCTCCAGGGAGCAGATGTGCAGCTCAGGATTCAACACCTTGAAAGAAGACAATCCTTTGGAGATGTCCTCAGCGGTAAATTCCTGTTTGCCGCTGATGGTGATGTTCGCCACCTCGGAGTCAACAGTCTCGACCATTCTGCGGAAGCGTACCTGCTTCAGATTCAGAATGATGTCCTGCATACCCTCGATGACACCGGGGATAGTCTGGAATTCGTCCTGTACCCCGGCAATCTGGATCTGGGAGATAGCGAAACCTTCCAGGGAGGCGAGCAGGATGCGACGGAGAGCGTTGCCGATGGTCTGGCCGTAGCCAGGCTCCAGGGGCCGGAACTCAAAGCGTCCCACGGTCTCGGTGCCTTCCAGCATAATCACCTTGTCCGGTTTCTGAAATGCTAAGATTGCCATAATGTTTCTGGTGTTAAATTCTATTACTTGGAGTAGAGGTCAACGATGAGCTGCTCGTTGATGTTCTCGGGAATCTCCTCGCGGGCGGGGACATTCAGGAACTTACCAGTGAGCGTTGCAGCGTCGAATTCGAGCCAGGAATACTTGGTGGCGGCGGCTACGCTGTTCTGGATAACCTCGAGGCTCTTGGAGCGCTCGCGAACGGCGATCACCTGACCGGGCTTCACCTGGCAGGAAGGGATATTGCAGATCACACCGTCGAGGGTGATGTGACGGTGCAGGACCAGCTGACGGGCGGCAGCACGGCTGGGAGCGATACCCAGACGGTACACGAGGTTGTCCAGACGGGCCTCCAGGAGGAGGATGAGGTTTTCACCGGTCTGGCCCTTCATGCGGGCTGCACGGGCGTAGGTGTTACGGAACTGACGCTCCAGCACACCGTACATGTACTTGACTTTCTGTTTTTCCTTCAGCTGAGTACCATACTCCTTCTGTTTCTTGCGCTTGGCGGCCAGACCATGCTGTCCGGGAGGAGTATTTCTCTTTTCGAAGTTTTTGTCAGGGCCATAGATGGGCTCGCCGAACTTACGGGCGATGCGAGTGGTAGGACCAGTATATCTTGCCATAGTTCTTCGTTAATTATAATTAAACTTTACGGCGGCCCTTAGGACGGCAACCATTGTGCGGCATAGGGGTAACGTCGATGATCTCAGTGACCACGATACCTGCATTGTTGATGGTACGGATGGCGCTCTCACGACCGGCACCCGGGCCCTTTACATAGCACTTGACCTTGCGGAGACCAGCGTCGAAAGCGGTCTTGGACGCATCTTCTGCGGCCATCTGGGCGGCGTAAGGAGTATTCTTCTTGGAGCCGCGGAAACCGCACTTACCGGCGGAAGACCAGCTGATCACCTGACCCTGGGCATTGCACAGGGAAACGATGACGTTGTTGAAGGTGGAGGAGATATGGGCCTGGCCATAAGCTTCAACCTTAACAACTCTTTTCTTGGTAGTTGTAGTTTTCTTTGCCATAACTGATCAGACTTTACTTGGTTGCTTTCTTCTTGTTGGCAACGGTCTTCTTCTTACCCTTGCGGGTACGTGCGTTGTTCTTGGTGCTCTGGCCACGCACAGGAAGACCTGCACGATGGCGGATGCCACGGTAGCAACCGATATCCATGAGGCGCTTGATGTCCATCTGGACGGCGGAACGGAGTTCACCCTCGATCTTGAACTCATCGTTGATGAGGGCACGGATAGCGGCGATCTGCTCGTCGTTCCAGTCTCCGACTTTGATAGTGGGGTCGATGCCGCACTTGTCCAGGATAGTCTGGGCACTGCTGCGGCCAATACCGTAGATATAGGTAAGACCTATAACTCCGTGTTTGTTGTTGGGTAAATCAACACCGGCGATTCTAGCCATATTCTATCTGTACTTTTATTAGTTACACTTATTAACCCTGGCGCATCTTGAACTTGGGGTTCTTCTTGCAGATAACGTACAGGCGGCCTTTACGCCGGACAATCTTGCAGTCTTCGCTGCGTTTCTTGATGGAGGTCTTGACTTTCATCGTTATCTAATTTTTATTTGTATCTGAAAGAAATTCTTCCTTTTGTTAAATCGTAAGGCGAGATCTCAACTTTGACCCGGTCACCGAGAAGGATATGGATAAAGTTCATCCTCATCTTACCTGAAATGTTGCAGAGGAGGACATGACCGTTTTCCAACTCCACGCGGAACATCGCGTTGGGAAGGGTCTCGATCACTGTTCCGTCCTGCTCGATAGCTACTTGTTTGGACATTGTTAAAAAGTCACTTTAAAATTTAATGGAACCATCTTTCTCAATGTAGTCGAAGGTCGAAAGTTGCTCGGCCCGGCCTTTACGGACAACAACCGTAAGCTCGTAATGCGCCGCGTTCTTGTGATCGGCGGTGTGAACTGCCCAACCATTTCTTGCAAGATACACACCTCTGCCGCCTGCACAGATCATCGGCTCAATACAGATAGTCATTCCGTCCAGAAGCCTTGCACCGTGACCCCGTCTTCCGTAATTGGGAACACCGGGTTCCTCGTGCATCTCCTTTCCGACTCCGTGTCCTTCGAGTTCGCGGACAACGGAGAAACCGAATGACTCAGCGTACGACTGCACCGCGTATCCGATATCGCCCGTGCGATTGCCAGCCACAGCAGCCTCAATGCCCTTGTACAGGGATGCCTTGGTGACATCCAGGAGTTTCCGGGTCTCGGCATCCACCTCCCCTACAGGGAAGGTGTAAGCCGAATCTCCGTTGTATCCTTTGTACAGGGTTCCGCAATCGACGGAAACGATGTCGCCCTCTTCGAGGGGACGGTCGCTGGGAAATCCATGTACGACCACATCGTTTACGCTCATGCAGAGCGCTGCGGGAAAGCCATCGAAACCTTTGAAGGAAGGAATGGCGCCATGATCACGGATAAAGGTCTCGGCCACCTCATTCAACTTCGCAGTTGACACACCTGGGGTGATCCATTTTCCGACCTCGGCCAGGGTACGAGACACCAGGTCACCGTTGATCCGGAGCAATTCGATTTCTTCTTCAGTCTTAGGCCTGATCATATCGATCTTCTTAACATTTCAAAATTACATGCCAGAGCGGCCGGTAAGACGGCCGGTCTTCATGAGTCCGTCGTAGTGGCGCATCAGCAGATAGCTTTCGATCTGCTGCAGGGTGTCCAGGATAACGCCCACCATGATCAGCAGCGAAGTGCCGCCGAAGAAGCTGGCGAACTGGTTGTTCACACCAAATACGTTGGCCAGGGCCGGCATGCAGGCAATCGCGGCCAGGAAGATGGAACCCGGAAGGGTCACTCTGGTCAGGATAGCGTCCAGATACTCGGCCGTCTTCTTACCGGGTTTGACACCGGGGATGAAACCGCCATTCTTCTTCATATCCTCGGCCATCATCGTCGGGTTGACGGTAACGGCGGTGTAGAAGTAAGTGAAGACGATCACCAGGAAGCCGAATACGAGGTTATACCAAACGGTGGTGTAGCTGGAGAAGGCGGCGGCGATACCACGGGTGGCATCGTAGCGGCCCAGCAGCATCGGGAACATCATCAGAGCCTGGGCGAAGATGATAGGCATCACGCCGGCGGCATTGATCTTGAGCGGGATGTACTGACGCACACCGCCGTACTGCTTGTTGCCGATAACACGCTTGGCATACTGCACGGGAACTTTACGGACAGCCTGTACGAGGGCGATGGCAGCGAGGATGACGAGCACCCAGACGACCATTTCCACAATGAACAGGAGAGGACCACCCACGCCGTTGCCGGTGAACTTCTGCACACCCTCGGCGAAGAGGGCGTAAGGCAGACGGGCAACGATACCGATCATGATGATGAGGGAGATACCGTTGCCGATACCGCGGTCGGTGATACGCTCGCCCAGCCACATCACGAACAGGGAGCCGGCCATCAGGATGATGGTGGACACCAGGTTGAACATGAAGGGGCTCCAGGTAACGGTACGGGCAGCGGCGGGAATCATGCCGGCCACGTAAGCGGGACCCTGGATAGCGAGGATAGCCACCGTGAGGTAGCGGGTGATCTGATTCATCTTGCGGCGGCCGCTCTCGCCTTCCATCTGCATTTTGCGGAAAGCGGGAACGAACATGCCAAGAAGCTGAACGACGATGGAGGCCGAGATATACGGCATCACACCGAGGGCGAAGATGGATGCATTACCGAAGGCACCACCGGAGAACATATTGAGAAGGCCGACGAGACCCTCCTGGGCACCGCTGATACCACCCTTCAGGACCTCGGGATCGAGACCCGGAAGGAGGATGAAGCTACCCAATCGGTAAACCAGCACAAGCAGGATCGTGTAACCGATCCGCTTGCGCAGTTCCTCGATGCTGTAGATATTCTTGAGTGTCTCAATAAACTTCTTCATCGCAGTGCTTATTCAGTAACGATTGCTTTACCTCCGGCAGCCTCAATCTTCTTGGTAGCAGATGCGGAGAAGGCGTTGGCCTTCACCTCGATGGCGGCGGTGATTTCACCGTTGCCAAGAACTTTCACAAGGTCGCCCTTGGAAGCGATACCTGCGGCGATCAGGACATCCACGTCGAAAGCCTTCACAGCCAGTTTCTCGGAGAGAGCCTGGAGAGTGGCTACGTTGACGGCCTTGTAAGCAACGCGGGTAGGGTTCTTGAAGCCGAACTTGGGCAGACGACGCTGAATAGGCATCTGACCGCCTTCGAAACCAACCTTGTGCTCGTAACCGGCACGGGCCTGTGCGCCCTTGGTACCGCGGGTGGCAGTGCCGCCCTTACCGGAACCCTGGCCGCGACCTACGCGCTTGGTGTTATGGGTAGCGCCCTTTGCGGGCTTCAGATTTTCAAGTTTCATCTCTTGTCCTCCTCTTAGTCGATTACTTCATAAGAAACCAGATGCTGTACTTTTTCAAGCATGCCGCGGGTGATGGCGTTGTCTTCCACCTCCACGGTCTGATGCATCCGGCGGATACCGAGAGTCTTGAGGTTAGCGATCTGACGCTTGGTCTCTCCGTTCTTGGAGCGAACCTGGGTAATCTTAAGCTTTGCCATAATCTCTCAAGTATTAACCGTTAAAAACTTTGCTCATGGGAACACCACGCAGGCCAGCCACGGTATAAGCGTCACGCATCTCGGTGAGAGCTGCGATGGTAGCTTTTACCAGGTTGTGAGGGTTGGAAGAACCCTTACTCTTGGCGAGCACGTTCTGTACACCGGCGCTCTCGAAGACGGCGCGCATAGCACCACCAGCCTTCACACCGGTACCGGCAGCAGCGGGTTTCATGAACACCTCGGCGCCGCCGAAACGGGCCACCTGCTCGTGGGGGATCGTGGTATTGATGATAGGAACCTTCACGAGGTTCTTCTTTGCATCCTCCACGCCCTTGGCGATAGCTGCAGTGACTTCGTTGGCCTTACCGAGACCGTAGCCTACGACACCGTTCTCGTCGCCTACTACGACGATAGCGGCAAAGCGGAAATGACGACCGCCCTTGGTGACCTTGGTAACACGGTTGATGGCTACCAGTCTGTCCTTGAGTTCAAGGTCAGAGGTCTTAACTCTTTTTACGTTTGAATTTGCCATAGTAGTCTCTAAGATTAGAATACGAGGCCGCCTTCACGGGCAGCATCGGCCAAAGATTTAACTCTGCCGTGGAAGAGGTAACCTCCGCGGTCGAATGCAACCTGGTTGATACCGGCTGCGAGGGCACGCTCGGCGATAGCCTTGCCGACGATGGCGGCGGCGTCGATGCCGTTCTTGCCTTTGGTCTGAGCGGCCAGGGCCTTATCATTGGAGGCGGCAGCCACCAGGGTCTTGCCCTCGAGGTCGTTCACCACCTGGACGTAGATCTGCTTGTTGGAGCGGAACACGACCATGCGCGGACGCTCGGCAGTGCCGTTGACATGCTTGCGGATGCGATAGTGGATCCGCTTTCTTCTTTCAATTCTATTCAATGCCATAATTCTATCCTCCTAATTATTTGGCCGAAGCAGTTTTACCAGCCTTACGACGGAGCTGCTCACCCACAAACTTGATACCCTTGCCCTTATAAGGTTCAGGACGACGGAAGGAGCGGATTTTGGCGGCCACCTGGCCGATCAGCTGCTTGTCTGCACTCTTGAGGATGAGGATGGGGTTCTCACCCTTGCGGACCTGAGGGGTCTCGGCGACAATCTCCTTGGGGAGCATGATCTGAATGTCGTGGGAGTAACCCAGAGACATGGAGAGGAGCTGGCCCTGAGCAGCCACGCGGTAACCCACGCCCACGAACTCCTGCTTGATGGTGAAGCCTTCGCTCACGCCGACCACCATGTTGTGGACAAGGGCGCGGTAGAGGCCGTGCATGGAGCGGAAACGGGGGAGGTCGCTCGGACGGGTGAATTTGATTTCATTTCCCTCGATGGTCACGGTGATATCCGGATCCACCTTCTGGCACATTTCGCCATTAGGGCCTTTCACCTTCACGATATTGCCATCCAGGAGCTCTGCCTTGGTGTTGGCCGGAAGGACTACAGGTAATTTACCGATTCTTGACATAAGTGTAGATTCGTTGATTAGTATACATAGCAAATAACCTCACCGCCAACGTTCAGCTCTTTGGCTTCCTTGTCGGTGATCACGCCCTTGGAGGTGGACAGCACAGCGATGCCCAGACCGTTCAGGACGCGGGGCATGTTGGCTACGTCGGCGTATTTACGCAGACCGGGAGTACTTACGCGCTGGATGCTCTTGATGGCAGCAGCCTTGGTCTCCGGGTGATACTTGAGGGCGATCTTGATGGTGTTGTAGGGAGTACCTTCCACAACCTTGTAGCTGAGGATGTAACCCTTCTCGCACAGAATCTTGGTGATGGCAAGCTTCATGTTGGAAGCGGGAACTTCCACCACCTTCTTGCCGGCGCTGTAAGCGTTACGGATTCTGGTCAGAAAATCTGCAATAGGATCAGTCATTTTTTTGTCTTTTTGTGGACCGGCGTCGCTTGACGGGCGCCCGATATCCGATTGTTAATAAAATAAGGTTCTTTTCAGAGATTACCAGCTGGCCTTCTTGACGCCCGGGATGAGGCCCTGAGAGGCCATTTCGCGGAACTGGATACGGCTGAGGCCGAAGTCACGCATGTAACCCTTGGGACGACCGGTAAGGGAGCAGCGGTTGTGGAGGCGTACGGGGCTGGCGTTCTTGGGGAGCTTGTCCAGAGCGGCGTAATCGCCGGCTTCCTTCAGAGCTGCACGCTTGGCGGCGTACTTAGCAACTAACTTCGCGCGTTTGACTTCGCGAGCTTTCATTGATTCCTTTGCCATGCTACTATCTTAGTTATTGTGTTTCTTGAAGGGAAGGCCGAAGGCTTTGAGGAGAGCGTGAGCCTCTTCGTCAGTCTTGGCGGTGGTCACGAAGGTGATTTCCACACCGTGGATACGGGGGTTCTTGTCGATCTCGATTTCAGGGAAGATGATCTGCTCCTTGATACCGAGGGTGTAGTTACCCTGACCGTCCATTTTCTCGGAAATACCGTTGAAGTCACGGATACGGGGCAGAGCCACACGGATCAGACGCTCCAGGAACTCGTACATGCGGACGTCGCGAAGGGTAACCTTGGCGCCGATGGGCATGCCTTTACGGAGTTTGAAGTTGGAGATATCCTTACGGGAGTTGGTGATAACGGCCTTCTGACCGGCGATGATGGTGAGTTCCTCGGCGGCTTCCTCCACCAGTTTCTTGTCCTGGGTGGCGTCGCCAACACCTTCGTTAAGGGTAATCTTAACGAGCTTGGGAACCTGCATCACGGTGCTGTAGGAGAACTGCTTTTCCAGAGCGGGAACAATCTCCTCCTTATACATCTTCTTCAGATCCGGGCAATATCCCTGGGGGATAGCCTGGGCTGCGGTGTTTGTTGCTTTCTTTGCCATAATTACTTGATCTCCTCTCCGGTTGTTTTAGCAATGCGGGCTTTCTTACCTTCAACCTCCTTGTGAGCGACACGGGTAGCCTTGCCATTGGCATCTACCAGGTTCACATTGGAGATGTGGATGCCTGCTTCCTGTTTGATGATACCGCCCTGGGGAGCCTTCGGGTTGGGTTTGGTGTGCTTGGACACCATGTTGACGCCCTCTACGATGACGCGGTCCTTGTCACGGAGCACTTCCAGAACTTTTCCGGTTTTGCCCTTGTCGTTACCGGCATTCACATACACGGTATCGCCTTTCTTGATGTTGTACTTTTTCATATCGCGTATCTATATTAGAGGACCTCCGGTGCCAGTGAAACAATTTTCATGTAGTTCTCGCGGAGCTCGCGGGCGACGGGACCGAAGATACGGGTACCGCGGAGTTCGCCTGCGCCGTTCAGCAGAACGCATGCATTTTCGTCGAAACGGATATAAGAACCGTCAGCACGACGGATTTCCTTCTTGGTGCGCACAACCACGGCCTTACTCACAGTGCCCTTCTTGATGTCGCCACCGGGGATGGCGCTCTTGACGGTCACGACGATGGTCTCGCCGATGGTGGCATAACGGTGACGGGTACCGCCCAGCACGCGGATGCAGAGGACTTCCTTAGCACCGCTGTTGTCGGCAACCGTTAAACGTGATTCCTGCTGTATCATAATTACTTGACTTTTTCTACGATTTCAACTAATCTCCAGTTCTTGGTCTTGCTCAGGGGACGGGTCTCCATGATGCGGACGGTGTCGCCCTCGGAGCACTCGTTCTTGGCGTCCTCGGCAACGAACTTGGTGGTCTTCTTTACGAACTTACCGTAAATAGGGTGCTTTTCGTGGGTCTCTACGGCCACGACGATGGTCTTGTCCATCTTATTGCTGACCACGATACCTACTCTTTCCTTACGAAGATTTCTTTCCATAGGTCGATACTACTTTAGTTCTGCTGTTTCTCTTTCTCGGCCAGGATGGTGATCATGCGGGCAATATCCTGACGGGTCTTGCGGATCTTGGAGGTGTCCTCCAGGGGAGAGATCGCATGATTGAGCTTCATGGTGTCGAGGTTGTTCTTTTCGACTTCGATGCGGTCGCGCAGATCGGCGACGGACATCTCACGTACTTCGGATACTTTCATTTTCTTCTCCTCCGTTAATTATTCTTCTACATAATCCCTGCGGACCACGAACTTGGTGGCAACGGGAAGCTTGTTGGCGGCAAGACGCATGGCCTCTTTGGCGACTGCGAGAGATACACCCTCTGCCTCGAAGAGGATACGGCCAGGAGTGATAGGAGCTACGAAGCCCTGAGGATCACCCTTACCTTTACCCATACGGGTATCGAGCGGCTTGGCGGTGAACGGCTTCACAGGGAAGACACGGATCCAGA
>JAEEGK010007439.1_pt1 | contig 26123 bp, 20 predicted proteins | sample 8958771 | NCBI WGS metagenome assembly JAEEGK01 (sample SAMN16246547, study PRJNA631951) | gut metagenome | biome: gut microbiome; feature: rumen; material: SC-attached | host: Bos | place: Iran: Karaj | collected 2018-10 | reverse complement strand
ACTGTGGCGGTTTTCCCACCACCTGCTGTAAGCCTTATACCACGCGTCCGGCCTGAGACTGTATCCGACTATACCGTGCTGACCCCTGCTAATAATTGCTTCTTTTATTTCAGGACAGACGGCAAAATCCATGTCTGCCACCCACATAGGCAGTTCGTCCGGATGTCTGAGTTCCCATTTCAGGGAATTGGTATTACGCCGGTCAATAACCCTGTCAAAGTCATAGCGGTATTTTTTCGGGCCGGTATTATCAGGATAACTGTTATCTGTTTTATCTTCTTTCATGGAAAACTCCTTTATTGTCTGTATTATCCGCTTCTATTACATTCCGTCCGGAAACGATGTATGTTCAGGACGGCGGGGCGTTCATATGTTTTTTATTTCCGGATTAATCCTTTTAAACTCCGGTAATTCTGAAATTACTTTTTGCATTAAAAGGATACTCTTCTGTGTCCGGGATTAATCCTCCGGGATCCGCAGAATCAACCGGCAGACAGAAATTATATATAGAACTTAGTATCTATACAAGAATTGATGACTTCCATAGCTTGAGGAATAAGGAATCTGCTTTAAATGGATTTGATTTATAACTATTCATTGTCTGTGTATATAATCATTAGTTTGGTTGAATATATATCCATGATTTTTTGCCGGTGTTTCTTTGGGGAGCCCTGAGAAAAAAACGTTGCATCCGGAACAGTATCTCTTATTTCATAAACATTTAATCACCTGTAAATCTTCCTATGATTTCTATCTGCACTTATTTTTTTGGTTAAAGTAATGTCTCTCTCTCAAAATTTTTTAGGAATTCCGGCTGCTTTTTTATAATTATTTCACGTCATTTATCCGAGGCATTAAGCCATTTTCTCCTTTGGAGTCTGGCGATAAAGATAAGTCCCCGGAAGCAGAGTTCAACAGCCATGGCAATCCATACACCGTATAATCCCAGATACATGGCGAGAATAACAGACAATGGAATTCTTACCAGCCACATGGATCCTATATTCATAAGTCCGGGGATAAAGGTGTCTCCGGCTCCTCTGAAACACCCGTTTATCAGAATGCTGGCGGCATAAAGAGGTTCAGCAAACGCTTCAACACGCAGGATGGCGGTTCCTAACTTTATTATTTCCGGATCCGGTGACAGCAGCCCCATAAGTTCCGGGGCAAATATATACATGAGGACACCTGCAGTGCTCATAAGTCCGACACCTACGGCGGTTATGATCAGGGTAAAGCTCCATGCCAGATCCTTTCTTTAGGCTCTGATACACTGACCGATGATTGATGAAGCGGCACGAGCCGTGCCGTAGCCAATCATATAGCAGAATGATTCGGCGGTGATGGCAAAGCTGTGTGAGGCAATGGAAACTATGCCTAAAGGAGCCACTATTTTTATTGTAGCTACCATGGCACCGGTTGATGCCAGATGATCAAGACTTACTGGAAAGGCGAGTTTTACCGCTCTGATAAGGCATCTGATTTCGATAATATGCTTTTCTCTTCTGAAACGGAGCTGTTCGTTTTTTATAAGGAGCGCCCAGAGCATCATGAGCATAACGACAGCCTCCGCTGTCACCGTGCCGAGAGCCGCACCGGTAACTCCAAGATTAAAACCTGGAACGGTAATATTTATTCCGGCAACCGTAAAGGCATGAGACGGATAAATGAAGATAAAATTGAAAAGAACATCCAGAACACAGAGCAGAATATTAAGCATACTCGGGGTCCTGATATTTCCGGTGGCCTGAAGAAGTCCTGCAGCATAGGCGTTCATGATGATGAAGGGGAGCCCCAGAATGCTTACCATAAAATACATGGCTGATTTGCTGGATATTTCCGGAGGTGCTCCCAGCCATACCGGCAGTACTTCGGCGATGGCAGTGCTTATAAAGGCAATCAGCAGACTGACGCACAGCAGTACAAAGAATCCTGCTCCTGATATAGAGCGGGCCTTAAAATATTTACCGGCCCCTATGCATTGAGCCACCTGAATGGTAAAGCCCATGATAAAGGTCATGGATACTCCGCCTATAAGCCAGATCATCGAGGCAATAATTCCTATGGCGGCTGAATCTCCTGCTCCCAGACTTCCTACCATGGAGGCGTCTATATAGTGCATAAGGATAACGGATATCTGGGCACACATGGCAGGAAAGGCCATAGACAGTATCAGTCTGGTTTTAACCGAGGCTGATACCGGTTCTGTACTTTCTAATATTGCCTTCAACTGTTTTCCGGTCTTGTTTGTGTCCATAGTAAATCAGTATCCTGCAGTAGAAAAAGTCCGGATTTTTTTTTCGGAGTATCTGAAAATATGCTGTTCTTTACAGAAAAAGCCTCACATGCCTACAGTCTTTTTCTGTTGTTTTTTAAATCCGGCGGATCTACCGGATTATCATTGTAAAAACTATTTCTTTATGATAATTTCCGTTTTTTGAGGATCGGATCTTTCCGGATCATCAAAAATAATCTCTTTAATGTCTTTAGCGGTAATTCTGCCGGCAACAGGGTTCTTGATGCTGTCGATGATCGTATTGACGTCAGCATTTACGGTGGAGTATTCAAACGCCAGATTGGTATTGATGAGATTACAGTTCTCCAGTGTTAATTCATCGATGTAGCAGAACCCCTGAAGGCTTTCAATTATGCAGTTGATGAACCGGATGTTTCTGGAGTTCCAGCCGATATATTCACCGGAAATAAAGGAGTTTCTTACTTCAACGTTCTCCGCATTCCAGAAAGAGTCCTTTGACAGCATTCTGGCATTATCTATAACGATATTTTTAGCTCCGTCAAAGGAGTAATTGCCTATCAGTTCGAAGTCACTTATCTTTAAATCGCTACTGTTCATGGCAAAATAGTTGCCTTTGGCCGAACCTCGGTTGATGGTAACGTTCTGACAGTGCCACAGGGTTTCTTCAGCGTTGACCATGGAGACATTGTTTAAAACAAGGTTGCGACATCTCCGGAAGGTCTTCGGGGCCTCAACAATACAGTCGTTCATGGTAAGATCATCCGTATACCAGATGCCGGCACGAGCCTCTTTAAAGAGAGTACAGTCCTTAAGTTCTATATTCTGGCTGTACCACAGCGGATATTTCCATTTAAATGAACTGTTAAACAGTCTGATATCCCTGCTTTCTTTAAGAGGGGATTCTCCGTCAGCAAAGGTAGCCAGGCGGATTTCCTTATCTCTGGCTTTGAAAAGGGCTCTTTCCCCCGTCAGCAGCTGCTGTTTGATTATGTCAGTCATGAGAAAACGGTAACTCCTTAATACTTATTATTTACTATTATAAATTATTATATGGTGATTTGATTTTTTTCTGACAGTATGAGTTGCATGTGCTGAGAAAACATAGATGTTTCTAGCATTTTTGAAAGTACCGGACACCAGTGGGTATTGTTTTCTGAACTGGCTGACAAATTCTACACATCCAGGAGCTGCTGTTTCTTTTGTCATGTCACAGCATATATACCGGAACTATAGCAGAGTACAGCCTTTTTCAGGTGTATTCCGGAAGCAAAACGCTTCCTTTGGTGGTAGAACTAGAAGAATTCTCTATCTGTCCTTGAATCGTAAAGGATACACAAAGGAACATATTTTCCCTCCGGAACACATTTTCCCTCCGGAGAAGACCGGGGAAAATAATGAGATTTGAACCTTTTAGATAAATATCCTTCCGGATTCTAGATATTGGCACCCATGATAATATCGTTAAAGTTTATACTGTCATGCTCAGCAAGGTCGGCAATTGTTATATTATCAACTACACTGTCGATAGCATCTTTTAATTTGCTCCAAAGCATGTATGTTGCGCAGGAACTTTTACGTTCGCACGGTTCACCGTTGTTTTCCAGACAGGGTACCGGAGAAAGATCGCCTTCTGTAAGGCGTAGAACTTCACCAACTGTAATTTTTTTAGGATCCTTTGCCAGATCATAACCGCCCTGAGTACCTCTTTTAGCTAGTACAATACCACCGCGTCGCAGAAGACTGATAATCTGTTCTGAATACTTTTCTGATATTTCCTGTTTTTCTGCAAGCTCGCGTAATCTTACCGGAACTCCGGCAGGGGCTTTGGCAAGCTCAATAATTAAACGCAGAGCGTATCTTCCCTTAGTGGAAATTTTCATAAAAAATCCTTATAAATCCCGTATGTGAAATCGAATAGTTGTTTATCTTCTTTTTAATAAATATTATCAGTATTAAATATGTAAATTTAAGCGTCATAAATGATACTACAGATTAATCTTGATAATCAAGTGTTCTGATAGGAATTTGCTACAAATTAGTAGGAATTCATTTTTTAAGCTTGTTTTAATTCATTTTGAAATTAAAAAAGTTTATAAATAGTCTTAAAAATGCAGCCCATGACGGAAAAATAGAGGATTGTCCTATGAAGAAAAAAAACATTATTGTCCGGGTAAACCGGAGAATAATGTTTTTAAGAAGATATTCCGGAATCAGATATTACCGTTCGGCATAGCCGCCCAGTAAAACGTAGATATTTTGATTAAGTGTGTCTACGTCGATATTGCATTTACTCTTTAATTTCACGGTGAATATACCGTCTGCAACCACCTTTTCAGTAAAGAATTCAGATACATTTACAAGGAATTTATTGTTGTATCCGGAGGCTCTGAGATTTGATTTGAGTGTTTTGGCACTGAAATCCCAGTTGGCGTACACCGGTTTGATTAATGCCCTGGTTCCGTTAGGAGACATCATTTCAATCTGCAGGATGTTATTCGGGTAGATGACAGCGCTGATACCGCCCTGAACCGCGTTCATGCAGTTGGTGTTGCTGTTGTCAGAGGCATAAGTGAATGACGCCAGATTGAGAGAGGTGCTTTCAATATCAATAACGGAGGCGCTCTGACCGGTTCTGTCGGTGTTTACAAAGCCTGTAAAATGACAGGTAACGTTTTTACCGCCGTCAGAGGATGAACATGGATTACTGCCGGAACTTATATAGTCATCCGGAAGTTCTGATCTTCTGGTGCAAAGTTCGTCATCATCACATGCTATGTTTGTTTAAATTAAACACAATTCAAATATGTGATCTATTACTAATAATTAGATATTGATCAATATATTTTTTGTCAAAAGAAAAAATTGAGAATGAATAGTTCCGGATGTGCGTTTTTTGGAAAAGGATGTTCCACAGTACAATTACTATGGAGAAATAACCATTTTTCTAACAGGGATTAAAGCCATCTGCGGGTCCTACGGCAGTATTCAAGATATTCATCACCGAAATTTTGCAGATTGTTTCTTTCCTCTTTAATTATGATCATATGTATACATCCGGCAAAGAGAGGAAGTGTCAGCGGTATTAAATATGCTGAGGAAAGCAGTCCGCAACCGGTAAGTAAAAGAAGCAGCGATACGTACATGGGATTCCGGCTTATGCCGTATATTCCGTCGGTAAAGAGTCTGGTTCTGTTGTTCTGCCATGGTAGCGGACTTATGCGGGATTTGTGAAATTTAAGCACGGCGGATAATCCGAATATAGCTCCGGCAGTAAACAGCAGCGGAGCCGGATACCACCAGGGGGCGGTGAAAAAGGTGGAAAAGTACAATCCGGAAGCCAGATGTATTAAAGCCGGCAGAAGAAATAGCGCAGGTGGCGAGCAAAGAAGTTCCTTTACCGGTGGCATGTTTGTTCTCCTGTTTATGATTTCTGCCGGAATATAAAAAACTTAAGCTGGAAAGCAGATATTAAATTATAAAACTCATAATGATAATTATGAATTTTAGCAGATAATGACAGCATTTTTCTGAGAAGAACAGCTGCTTAAATCAGTGTTCCGGAGTTCCTTACTGTTTTTTTTTCTGAAAGCTCTGTCATAAGAATTAATAAGTATGACTGCTTATTATTGATTAAGGTTGAAATATCCCGTTATAATCTCAAAATCAGACATTATCTGATACGTCACAGGTGAAGTTCAGATGTAATGAGACTTTTTTTCTAATAACAAGGATATTTTACCATGTACAATGGCGACTCAAATAATAACGACTCGAATAATGAGTATTCAACAATCAGTGCGGGAAATTACAACAATGGATATTCCGAGAACGGGTACAGCACCGGTAGTAATAACTATATGAACAGTAATTACAACGGTGCCATGAATTCTGCCGGAATGATGATGTATGTCCAAAAGGAAGCTTCTACCTGCCGTACATGGATGATTACTTCTCTGGTTTTGTATATAGTATCCACACTTATTTCTTTTCTCGGTATTGTAGCATTTATAGTTTCTATTATTGCTATGGTTAAGGTTAAGGAGATCTTTGACAAACTGCGTTTATATGAAGACAAAAACAGGGTTGTGGTGGCCTTGTGGATATGGGTTGGTTTTACAGTTTTATCTATAGTGCTGGGTTTTTGTGCAGGTATTTATCTTTTCAGTGAGTTAAAAGGTAACGTTGACCCAATGACCATAAATGAAACAATAGTGAATACTCTTATAAAAGATCATTTGGTAATGATAACTCTGTATGGACTGTTTAGCATAGGGCTCACATTTTATTTATAGTATGTCTGGATCAGATCGTTTATAATCTTGAAAAAATACTAAATCATTTCCGGAAGCAGTTGGAAACGTAATTTTTCCGATGTCTGTAGAGTTTCGGAAAAGTATGTAATTTCTGCCTAAGGTACCTTTATGGTACAGTATAGCGGGCTCACGAAAGACAGAAAGACCTGAAGATTCAGGTCTTTCTGTCTTTAATAGGGGGATTTTTTAACTGCAGTAACTGATAAGAGAAAGATATTGTTACGAGTTCAGTAATTTATGTTATTTAAGTTCGGCCTGCCATTCAGGAAAAATTACGAGAATAGCTGTCCAGGAACTATAGTGGTATCGTTTGAGCAAAAAAAGTGTTTTCACGTGATTGCCTCCGTCGCTAAAAAAAGGAATATTATCTAAAAATTACAGATGTCTGAACAAATATTAAACAGATGTTTGGCCGGGAAGTTTCTGATGTGACTAATGCCTAGGCCGGACACGGGGCAATGATGTGATAAATTACTAGAATTTAGTATAAATATATCTAAAAATATTGAAATATAGTCGTTATTAAATTTTAATATTATCTATATGGCGTAGCTGACGGGTTGCGGAATATAATAGCTATCTTAATTAACAAGTTGAGCTGTTGAACATTTTACTCGAGTTTTTTCAAACCTGTCAGTCGCCATTTACATGCTTCATTGACAGGCAATCCATAAGAGCCATTATCAGAAACTAGAGATCAAATCTATTCATCCGTTTAATTCCCCCATCTCTTGAAGGCAATATTGTTAACGGATTCTCGTGAGAATAGTGTAATAATAACAGAAAGAAATTCTTTGCAGTTATTGGAAAATAAATTGGTATAATTGGTTAATAGTTTTTTTCTCACGTATTGTTTTGTTAGCGAATGAGTTAAATAGTAAAAACGCTTTTTGTTATATATATATATATATATATTCAAAAGCAATATAACAACTATACAAATCACATCATATACGTATAAATATCTACATTTCTGTACATGATTAATTATTCCTCTAGTTTGTCATTTAGATCATCAATCCATTTGTCATCTGCTGATTCCAGATTTCTAAGTAATTCAAAAAAATTAGTTGAACCACAAACCTCATCATCTGAGGACATCTGTCGCACTCTATCTTTCATGGTTTTATAGCTATTGATAGTAATTTTATTCATTATTTCTTTTATTTGATCCTTTCTACCTTTATATTTGACGACATTTGTACACTTTTCAATTAAAGGTGCATTCACTGGTTTTGCAGGTGACTTTATATTCTGCTCAGTCCAGTGTTTTAAGATTATTCGCATTGTGCAAGGATTGGCAAAAATTACAACGTATTTAGCAACATCTGAACCATGGATATTATTAATTTTTGTCTTAATATCTTTATATCTTTATATTGCTCATGTGGTTTCTTCTCAGTATCGCAAAATACAAAAACAGCATCATAAGTACCATTCTGATAATTATCCTGATAACGTGCAACAATGTTTCCGTTACCTTCGACATTATCTAGACGAATCGCATAAAGACTATTCCAGACATGTAGTTCATTTAGTCGTTCAAGATATTTATACTCTTCGTTACCTTCACATACTATACATATTTGTTTTGAAGCTGAGATTTTAGGAATTCTATTTGTCATCTATGCATTCCTTTTTTGAATTGTCTTGAATGCTTAAAAGAGATTTAATTAATTCAGGTTCGGGAAGTGCAGCAAAAGCCCCTTTACGGTATTTTTCTATTATGTCAGATGTATCCCTTACACCGTCATTAGCTGTAAATTCAGCAAGAGAATACACGTATACTCTTTCTTTATCCTTATGGACGAACCATATTTGCTCTTTTCTGAACAGACGTCTGCAGTCCATTAAATTGATATCATGAACTGTAAAAATCATTTGAGCATTAGTATTTAATTCATTATTGAACATGGTAACTATTGCTCTGGTGAGTCTGAAGTGGATACTGCTGTCCAACTCATCAACGACAAGAATTCTACCTTGCTCAAGAGCTTCGATTACATAGCTGGCCATGGCTGCAATTTTTTTTGTGCCGGTTGAATCAAAAAGCATGCTTGAAACTCGTTTTCCTTTATAAGTTGATACCAGTCTGATTTGATCCATCAGTTTTTCAGGTAAATCTAAAACCTGTTCGTTGGGTTTTCGTATGCCATTGAATAGAATTTTTTCCTGTTCAACGTATTCAAAATTATCCATGTAAAGATCTGCATTTTTAATGAACTCTACTATTTTCTCCTGAAGCCTGTTTTTGTTCTTCATCAGAGTAATTGTATGTTCAATGGGAATATTATTCATATCAATAATATCAATTCTGTCTGCAAAGCCGGTTAGAATTTCTTTGATTTTATCAATCGTCTGAGAATTTCCTGAATCAATAAGATGGAAGAGGACATTACTTTTTGTCACCAGTCTTATCATATCAATGGTTAACTCATTATTTCTGCAACAAAATTTTTTTTCCTGAGTATCTAGCATAAGCCAGATTTCTTCTTTTTCGTTGCCATACTGATCCTTTATTATTTCGATGAAGGACTCATATATATATTCATTTTTTTCCGTATCATATTTAAAGTTATATGAATATTTTTTCCCTTCGGAAAGAAATGTTACTCCCATTTCACATACAGGGTTATCAGTAAAAATATTTGGTAACAGCAGATTTTTCTTATTAAGAAGAATGTACTTAAGAGCTTTAATGCATTTAACGAGACAGGTTTTACCAACATTATTTGGTCCGTATATACCGGCAGTTTTCAGAATAGAAAAATTATTCTCCTGATGAACATTACATGCTAACTTTCTGTTGCGCATATCGGCTTTCATCGAAATGTTAATAGGTTCGTTGAATGAGTAGCAGTTTTTGGCTCGGATTTCAATTAACATAATTCCTCCGGAATATTGGCAGATACATATTACATAATATACCAGTTTAATTATTTATGCTTTTTTTTTACATAAAAAATTAAACTGTTTGTCTGATTGACCTAAAATAATATTCCGTCGATTCAAAACAGCACAATTATGAAAGTTTTGTCTATTGTTGCTGAAAACACAGAGATTTTCTTAATTTCATGATATCTGTTCATTATTACTGTTATATTGTTTATATTGCAGTCAAACGTGCAAATTTTGTCGGAGAAAAGACTTTATGGGACTTTTTTCTGTTAAGAGGATTTATGGTATTATCTGTCATAACCGCATTTTTCCTGTAGTTTAACCGGTCAGGCCTGTAATTATCTTAGGAGCTGAGAATTTATGAATAGCACATTTGTGAGGGTATACATTGCCGGTATAAGTGCCGGATGGATAACTCCAGATAATACTGAATGTATCAGGGAACTTCTGCCATCTGATTTCACAAAATGGCGGGTAACCAGACAGCTTTCCTATTATACCGGCAGACTGATTTTATCCCGGGCTCTTAAAGAGATATATGGTATCGGGGAACTTTGTGAAGGGGATATTGCGGCCGGAGAACACGGAAAACCGTATTTTACCGATGCCTTTTACTTAAGATGGTGTCTTAATGAAAGGGTATACTTTAATATTTCACACAGCAGAGATTTGCTTTGTTTAAGTATTTCCAACCGGGAGACTGCCGTGGATATAGAGGCCGGGCGGGAACGAAAGGTTATGCATGAGCTGGCAGAGAAGCATTACAGCAGGGAGGAGATGTATCTGCTTCAGGAGCTTGTTACCGGAAATACTACTGACAAAGCAGTTTATATCAGCCGGTTCTACAATTTCTGGACAGCCAGAGAGACTCTGGTGAAGTATGGCGGCAGGGGGCTTGCAGGAATGGGGCATCTTGATTTTAAAAAGCCTTCTTCTGAAGAGTTAAGGGTATGCTGTTCTGTTCTTTTTCCGGAGAAAAAGACTGAAAAAACAGATCTGCCGGTACCGTTTATTACCTTTAAGGATATTTCCGGTTTTTCCGGAGTGGAAAGCCTTCTTATCAGCAGTCATGATACCGGAGTGAGACTGGATCCCGGAACGGTTCCAACCTTTAATCTTTATGCCGGAGGGGAAAAGTATTCCCTGTCGTTTACTGTTCCTTTCAAAACTCTGCCGGAAAATATTGCTGTTATTAATGGAAATCAGCTTCTTGCCGCAGGCTATGATGATGACGGTTCAGGTGGAAAGGATCGGAATTTAGATACGGGAGCCTCTGAGTATACAGTTACCGTATGTTCTGCAGAGGCCTGTTCCTCAGACGGAGAAAATGATGTTCTGCACGGTGACGGCAGTGGTTATTCCGGTGGTGCAGGAGACTATAAGCTGGTTCCGGCACTTTTGTACTGCATCCCGGAATAGCCTGATGGAGTAACCTGATGGAGTAACCGTATACAGGTATTTCCGGTTCTTTATCCATGATGTTTTTTCTTTATTTTATCAGTGTTTGCACTGGTTTTTATATTATAAAAATCCTGAACAGGTTCGGTAGAAGATTTAAAAAAGATTAAATAATTTATTGTATCAATTCAGTGGTTAAATACTGTATAATATGATCAAGTTATCATTTTTTTCTTAAATTATTTTTACCGATATTCAGGATTTTAAATCAAATGAGTAGAGAGCTTCCAAATAAATGTCAGTGTACATCCTGTTCCGGAAATATGGTGTTTAACACAAGACTTCAGGAACTTGTTTGTGAAGGATGCGGTACACGTCATCCGGTGCCTGAATATCTGTTAATCAGTAAAGAAAGAGCGGAAAAGACTGAAACTCAGATTGCAAAGGAGAGTGTCTCTCCTTTATCATCCGGCAGCCGGAATTATCCGGATAACTTTTCTGAAAGCTCTTCTGAAAAATCCCCCCGCAGGCAGAATAAAAGAAAGAAGAAAAAAGAAAGCAGAATGAATAACCGGGTCATTGCTGACGGGAAAAGTACTGTTCTTTCTGTAACTGATACCGGTTCATCTTCAGAAGACATCCTGAAAAATGACAATGCTGCAGAAAACAATACTTCTGCCGGAAAGAATACCGGCAGCACTCCTGATATTTCTAAAGAGAGCTTAAGAGAAAACATCGGGGATTCGGTTTTTCTAAGAGGTGAAATATCATCAGGTGCCATGGCTCTTCTTAAGAGGGATTCCGTTACCTGCAGCGGACGTTCCGAAAAAGGCGGTGCAGCCTCATCACCGTTATCCGGTGATAGTGAGAGCTATGTAGAACCGGATCTGATTATTCCTTTTAAGAAGGATCTTGCCGTTCTCAGAAAGTATATTCAGGATAATGCCAGAAAGCTCTATTTCATTAACGATGATTTTTTAAGCTCCTTCGGCTATGCCAGAACTGAAAACGTGTATATACCGGCCCTTATCTGCAGTGGCCGTATTGCCGGCAGTACGGAGTTTTCCAAAGCCAGAACTGATAAAAAAGGGAATATTGTCGGTAAATATGAGTGCCGTTCTGAAGGGGTGATTGAACTTCATGAGGCTCCTTTGGTTATCTCAGGTGAGGATGACGAGCAAAGGCTTAAAATGGTTCATCCATATGATATGAGCGGGGCGGTTCCATACAGTCCGTTATATTTTGCCGGAATGGAAGTCGTAAAGCACGACATAAACGTCAGGATTAATGATGATTTGCTGAGACTCAAAAGTGAGGTCACTTTTGACAGATACCTGAAAGTAAATACCGGCTCTGTATACCATGAGCTCCATAAACGCGTATGCGACATTATACCTGCTGATATAAAATATGCTCTGCTGCCGTTATGGACCATGGAAATTGATTATTACGGCGATACCAGAATTTTTCTGATGAACGGGCAGACCGGAAAGTGCTACGGTGATTTCCCGGTTGATGACTATAAAATTGAAAAGTGCACCGCTCTGGTTAAAAAGTTTACCTATGCCACCGGAATTCACTTAACCTGCATCTGGACTCTGTTCCTGCTCAGCCTGAATGAGAATACCCTTCTTGACTACTCTCCGGTGCTGATTCCGGCTTCATTTTTAATTTATATGCTGATTCCGTACATCTGCGCCTCTCAGTTATTTATCCGGTCTGAAATATTTATTAACGTGTACAGATACCGGAAATCAAAGAAAAGTAACAAGAAATCAGGCAGGGAGCTGCCGATTATTTTATTCTGCATTTTCTCTGCTGTTCTTGGTATTACCATGTACGGACTTCCTGTGTTTACTGTATGCTCAATATATCTGATTTTTCTGGTTATATTCAGCGTGAAATCCAATAAGTTAAGAGAGATTACCAAAAAACACAATAAAGAAGTTCTGCGAGAAAGTATTCCTATGGATGATTTTCCATATATTGACAGGGAAAAGAGTCATATAAGTGTCAAGCTTATCTAGAAAAAGCAACGGAAGGATAATCTGTTCAAAGTACCAACTATACGGATAAAAACTTCCGCTCAATCATTTTTAAAAGGTGAAAAAAGATTTAAAAGATAGAGGAATAGTGAGACTTTGTTATTTTTTTATAAAACATCTGTTACTTATTCGTTCATCTGTTTTTTGAACTTTTTTCATTTATGAATCATGTAATTACATTTAAGTAGTCTGCATTTGTACACCGTGCCTGCGAGAAAAAACACGTTTTCAATCGTGAGGATGATAGTACGCTTTTTAGTGTGTGTGTATGTATAAAGTATAGATTAATATTATATAAATATGATAGCATATACTTATTATAACACTAAGATGTGGAGATTTGAGAAATAAATATGGATTTTATAAGATTTGTTAATTCCCGGGACATAAGAGAGTATCTTTATTCTCTTGACTATAAGCTGACTGGTTAACAGAAGCTTTATCTTATTGATAACTGCTACCGTATTACGTTAAGTGAAAAAATAAAGTGGCTTAATTCTCTTCTTAATGAACCTGATTCGGAGGTCACCATCATAAATCCCTCATACCAGTATTCAGGTAAAAGAAAAGGAAGAAATTACGATCCTGAAAAAGGAAGTGTTCATGATCTTGCCAGAAGGGTATCTACCAGGTATTCCCGTCTGTTAGCTCTTTTTTATGATAATTATGATGCAGCCTGCTATACAGTGAGTGTATTAGAGAATAATCGTACGGAATTTTTTACCGAAAACATTTATTTTAAGAGCTATGAGGTTGCTGTCTCTCACTGCCGGAAACTTATAGAGGAGGAGCGGGGTTATGGTATTCGGGCTGTTGAAATCAAAAAAATATACCTCTCAGGTGAAGATACACAAAATCAAGCACCGGAAGAGATTGTTGCGGTTTATGACGGCGAAATGAATATGATGAACATAAACGGTACGAAAGGTAATCACGAAGACAGTACAGAAGGTCTTTATATTTATCTTCCGGTTCCCTTTAAAAAAGGTGATATTCTGGTAATTCCTGAAGAGCGAGTTTATTCCGGCAAAGGTGAATCCATATATGATTATAACTCAGAGGAGCCGTTTGTTGCCCTGTCATTTTATCCTGATGAAACACTTAGAGGTGGAGCTGATTCATCAGATATAAATTGTGATGTCCTGTATTTTAACAAGTTCAGGCGGATGGATCTTGCGGAAGAGGTGCTTATTCATAACTACGATCTGGAATACTGCAGAAAGCCGCTTACCGGAAAATTCAAACTGCTGAAGGTTTTAAGTTCGGTTATGCAGGATGGAGAACTGGTAGATTCTACAACGCTGCTTACAGCAGTAAAATACTGTAAGGCTCTGACAGCCTTTGAAGAGGCTAAAGAAGACCTTGTTTTATATCCGGCGTTGAAATACGCCTTTGCAGACACTGATGAGCAGAAAAAAATACTGAAAGAGTCTTATTATTCTAGCTTTTCTACATCTGAAGCGCTACGTTTTACTGATTCTATCAGGATATGGCTTGATGACGAAAGAGAGGCCCCTCAAGGATATCACTGGTGTCACAGTGTTAATGAAACAATCTGCATGATCCGTGAATGTGAGATGATGGCTGTCGCTGTGGAAGAGATGAATCTCGATCATGATTTAGGCGATTATGCTGCCGATGGCGGAGATGCCATTAAGGTTTTAGACTTTCTGGCTGAACGGGAGACCTTCTACAAAATTGTTATCCATACTGCCAATCCTGTAGGCAGGCAGAACATGCAGAGAATGATTGACCGGTACTGGCCGAAATAACTTTTTATCCGGTTGAAGACGGTACATTCAGTACTACTACCTGCAAAACTTCTATACAGAAGCAGTGAATTGGTGTAACATTCGACAATTGCCCGGATAAAGACTTATCACAAAAGAGTTACACCATTCTGTCGGTGTATTCAGAATGCGGTCAGAGTACTGTGGAGTATCAGTATTCGGGAGTCGCATTATATCTCTGGTTAGCCTGACAGTCGGATTTCTTCAGTTTTTCTTCTGTTACCGGTCTTGAAAAGGGTAGGCTCTTGTATATAGATGATGAGTTTTGTAAAGCAACGTATAAGCAATGCTTAAATGATGAATATCATACAACTGATTTCGTTATAAAATATTGAAGCAAAAGAACAGGAACAACTGAAAGCGGATAAATTGAAATGGGAAAACTGATATCTAATATTGTCGGATGGTGTATTTTTCTGGCTGTAGTAGGCTACAACGGATATAATTTCTGGAAATTTCATACTGATTCCGGAGCCACATATGTGGCCAAAGGTCTGATAAACGATAGTATTAAAGAACTTGGTGAGGGTATAAAACTTAATGATTTGGTAATTGAATACATCGGTAATTATGAAGATGCCAAGCGTGAAATCAATACTAAAGATAAGTTAGGATCCAGTGGAACATTCTATAGAGGCCTCGGTACTTTTTCTGACGGTGAGGAAAAAATATTTGAATATGTCTGCTATTACCGGTACAGATCAGGCGGAGACGACTATATTATTGCATCGTTATGTAACAGCAGATATGACGAAAAATAGATAAACAGTACCGTTTATCACCGGTTATGAAACGGAATACGGATGTGTTGAGACTGTATTCCGCCACAGGTAATCATTAATCATGAAAGCTAAAGATGCCGCCATACCGTCATGTCTCTTTATAGCCTGCTTTTTTTGAGGTACCGGCGTTCCCCTGGTGAAATATTACTGTATACATAATCTGATATCATCAATCTGATTTTATTAAATAAATAATGAAGAAAACTGAAAGATTTCTGATTCGTGATGAAATTGAAAAAATAGTTCGAAGTAAAAATATATCTGAAAACAGCTTTGCAGAATATTCCAAGACAGGTTATCAGGAAGTGATAACCCGTTTCAGATATGCCTTTACCGATAATTCTGAGGGCAGAAATCCCGGCTCATGGGGGGATATGAGTGACATAAGCTTTTCATGGAATCACATAAGAAAAGGTCTCAGTAATCCCCTGAATATTTCTCTTATGAAAAACAGCTGGACCGAGATGCTCGACAGAGTGCGCGATGTCATGCGGGGCCCGGCAGATGACAGATTATTTCTGATTATGGAGGAAGGCTGGGTTTATTTCGGGAAGATTGATGAAATCCTGACAGTTCTTAAGGAAGCAGAAGGCCTGATAACGGCTTTTTATCTCTTCTCCACGGTTTTTGACAGACTGGCGGTTTATGCAGATGATGCTGACTGTACGTCTTTTTACCGGAAAGGATAAAATCAGCTATCCGGATTTTCATCGCGGTGATATAACCAGCAGTCATAGTATTCACAGGTATATTCATGTGTATCTGTTATGATCACTCCTTTTTCCTCATCCTGCACCGGATAACTGCCGCCTTTTATGTAATTTATTTTGTAAAAATCAACCTCATTTGTGTCCGGCTTTTTTCTGTAGGAGTAATAGATAATCTGGTTTCCTTCTACCATATACTCTTCCGTGATGCGGGAGGCGTGAGCCCGGGATGTTACATAGGAGTACGTAGGATAAAAGGTTCCATATGCGGAAAACGGGAAAAAATATAATCTGTTATTTATGTCCCGGCACTGATGAATTACATCAATCCGCCCTTTACGGTAAGATTCCGTCTGAATAATCCTGTCGTCTGCATCTCTTATGATTTTCAGGTAGTTACTGCAGTTGGATTTGATTCTGTTTTTCTCACTGATCTTATATTTTTTCCATAACAGCATCTCGTAATATCCGCGCAGGTACCCGGTAAAATCCTTCAGAGGTGTAAGAAAGGTTATACCTGTCAGTGTTTCCTCCGGATATTTTATAAACTCCGTCTGTTTTCTTTTTCTGTTGCAGTCATCAATAAGATAATCAAGGTAATCCTGCTGTACCGGTTTTCCCTCAAAAAGCTGAGATGAGCTCACTTTATATATTCTCCATAATGTTCCGTTAGAGATCTCAAAGACCTTATTTTTCTCTGCTGGCAGCTTTTAAGTTACCGGCTGAAATTATTATAGCTAAAATTGCTTAAATAGGTAATCAGAGGTAGAGACATGGCTTAAATTTCAGATATTACATGATCCCGGCTGAAACGCCTGAATCTGACAGGTGATTTCCTCAGGTTTCTTTTGTTACAGCAAAAATATAGATCTCTGAGACAGGCTTTTTTTCGAAGATATAGACTTAAAAATGAGGACTCTAAAAATTAAATTGAATCTGAAGGTTCAGTTTTTCTGTCTGGTCCGGGTATAATGAATTTTTCTGATATAATCGATAGAGCATAAATGCTGTGCTTAAAATTGTTTTGGAAACAAAGCATAATCAGCTTTTTTAGATTATTTTATAAAGATGTTATATGGGATTAAGATTTTAGAAGAAAGCGTAATGAAGTTTAAATTATGCATCAGAAAGATAAGTACCAAGGCTGAAAAACACTTATGGCTCTGCATAGGATTATAGAATTATAGAATTTTATAGTCTTTCCTGTTCTCAGCGATTACATTCTAACCCTAAAATTTTCAAATATGACTGTCAGAATGGTTCCCGGAGTTATGCTGCCGTAACATAAAAGATAGTGATTACCTGAAAATTCGTTTAAAAATGCTAAATAACGTAATAGTCATTATGTTATGATGATTATAACGATATTTAAAAAGAGGTGTACTATGGGCGGAATTTTTTTAAATCCTGAAGGAAACAATGCTTTTACGGAAATCTTAAACAACCGTATCAGCAAAGTTTTTGTAGATAAAACAGGATTTATTGGAGAAACTATAGACAGACTTGATTCGGATTCAAAGCTGATAGCTTTTACCCGGCCTCGCAGATTCGGAAAAACTATAATGGCCAGAATGCTGGCTTCATATTATTCAAAAAGTGTCGACAGTATGGAGATGTTTTCAAATCTGAAAATATCGGCCTATAAAGGCAAGAAGTTGATTGATAACAAGGAAACTGAAGTCACGTATAAAACCTACATCAATAAGTTTGATGTTATTTACATTGACATGAATACGGTTGATACCAAGTATCTTACCTATGTAAAAGGTGAACAGGTTAAGAATGTGGCTGACATTGTTGATTTCCTTGAGTATCAGATTATCAGTGAATTAAAAGATTATCCCCTTTTTTTATCGATACTTGAAGAGGCTCAAACTGGTAATACAGGCCTTGCCGATGCACTGTCTAAAATACATAAATCTTTAGGTATTACGTTTGTTCTGATTATGGATGAATGGGATCTGGTTTATCGTGAATACCGTGATGATGGCAAACTACAGAAAAAATTTATAGATTTGTTAAGAGGATTGTTTAAATCGTCAGATTCTTTGGAAAGTTTTTCTTTAGTATATCTCACTGGAATACTGCCGATAAAAAAATATAATTCCCAGTCAGCTCTCAATAATTTCGATGAATACAACATGCTGACACCTGGAGGTTTTGCTCCGTATTTCGGTTTTACCAAGAATGAAGTAGATCTTATATGCGAGCAGAGAGTGTGTTCTTTATCCAGATCCGTTCTTAAGGATTGGTACGACGGATATAAAATCAGAATGTCTATAGAGGATAAAGTATCTAAAAAGAGGAATGTAGTAGATCTTGATATTTACAATCCAAATTCCGTATGTAAGGCAGTAAACAGAAATGAATGCACAAATTATTGGAGTGGTACATCGTCAAATGAAGAAGTTATTCGTTTGATAAACATGAACTTCAGAGGAATTAAGACTGATATTACAAAATTGATAGACGGTATTAGAGTACCATTCAATTCAAACAATTTCCAGAATGATATGGTATCAATAAAGGATAAGAATGATATTCTTAGCCTTCTTGTGTGTCTTGGATACTTAGGATGTATCGAGAAAAATAACGGCTCAAAGCTTGCTTATATTCCAAATCAGGAAATAAGACAGACATTGTTATCTATCGTAAAAGGACAGAAATGGAGCAGACGTACGGAAATTGTGAGACGCTCGGAAGCATTGCTTAATTCCATCATAAAAAAACAGGATGGCGGGAAAGTTGCTGAAATAATCCAGAATATACATAATTCCTCTGCTGTATCACTTCTTGATTACAACAGTGAAGAATCATTGACTTATTGTGTTATGACTGCTTTACAGTGGTCAACTATGGATATATACGACAGCCACAGAGAGGAACAGGCTGGAAAGGGAAGAATTGATCTGGTGTATGTTCCGGAGTACGATGAATATCCTTTAATCATTATTGAGTTTAAATATGGTAAGTCAGCGGAAGAAGCCATAGAGCAGATTAAAAAACAGAAATACTACAGGCGTTATACAGAACGTTACAGAAAAATAATACTTGTTGGAATTAACTACAGTAAAACCACCAAAGAGCATCAGTGTCTGATTGAAAGTCTTGATAAATAGAAAACAGACTATGTACAGTCTGTAGATATTTTACCGTTATTAACCCCAGAGTAACAGGGCCTGCAGTCGTCAGACAATTCATGATTGGTACAGGGATATATAGCCGAAATTACAGAAGTGATGCCGGTATCATTTTGTCTGACTTTCTTTAGGATTTACTTAAATTGGCTGAAGTATACGGCCAGTAATATCCGGCACAGAACAGGCATTTCAAACAGAGTTTCATAATTTAAATGACACTACGGCCGGTTCTCTTTTTCACATAATGATTAAGAAGCATATAATCCTGATATACAAACTGAATTATGTTGTTACCATCCAGCCAGTGGTGAGGAAGAGAGGAATTCTGAGATAATAATCTGCAATGAAATGATATCTTTTTCAGAAGGGGAAAAATTAAAGATTTGATCGGGGAGATTTTGAAGAAATTGTCTAACAATTACATCCTTTAATTGCCGGACAATAATAGTTTTAAAACATTATGCAATGTTATTAAGCGAGTCTAAATATCCTTGTTATCGCCTTAATAGTAAATATTATTCTTAACGTATGAGATTTTAGAGAAGTTAAGTTAATGTATTTACCTAAATATTTAGAAGAGTTTAACAATAAGTCCTTTTATTGTCCTAAAACTACATTGAATGCCTTGCCTTTAACTGTGACAAGTTTCTGGTTAGGGAACAGAATGTTTGAACCGTCACCAAATACGATAATAATGTCGTAGTTAGTAGTGTTTGACCACTTTTCTGAATTTTTGAAGGTAGCCATGCTGCCGTTATGCAGACAGTTATCTGCGTTTGCTAAAATGTTGTCGCCAAGAGTATCTTCATTGGTAGGCTTGATGTAAACTTCACAAATGTCCTTATTGAAGCGGTTAGTGATTTTAACAGAATCGTCACTCATTTTTACAGATTCGTTGCTGGCGAAAGCAGTGCCGAATAAAGCAAAAACAAGGAATGCCAATACTTTATTTATTTTCATTTCAAATTATCCGTTATGTTGTTATTTCAAAAAAAATATAAAACGATCGATTTATAGTGAGATTTTAACAAATTGTTTACAATGACTAACAATAATCTCGTCACGGTTCACGATTATATATGTCATTTTGGATTATGAAAGACTTATTTTTTATACGCATACAAATAAAAACGAACAAATCATACCAAATATATAGATTTCTCTAAAAAAGTCTTTAAATTTTTGAATCTGTATAAAATTTTTAAAATTCTTATAAATAAATCTCTTGATTTTTTGATTACTTTGTAAACTGTATTTTTAATGTAAAGACAGATCACTCTTCCTGAATAACCAGTTCGGCACTGGCATAGGCTTTTATCGGATTATGTGACTCATCAAACTCAGTGGTATAGATTACTTTAAACGGAACCCTGCCGGCTGTCAGGGGCATAATCATTTCCAGTCTTTCCACGCCCTCGGCAATCTGCCGGTGCCAGTCACGGTAGAGATCGGCATAATCTGCCGGAATAATACCCAGTTCAATTACGGGTTCAGGGTAGTTTTTTAAAAGCGGAGGCATGCCGAGGTCACGCATGCAGCGGAAGCACGGACGCATTTCCTTGGTGGCCACGGTATACTCCCAGGCGTATATGTTGGCATGATCGAAAGAAGCCTTTAAGATGTTCTCTGATGTGAAAAGCTTATTGAACATCAGCTTTTCATTGGTAATGTTTCGAATCATGACATAGAAAAGGTACTTGTTGTCCATTTCACCGATAAGTTGCATGGAACTGCGGATACACAGTCTGGTTTCACCGCAGCACTTGGAGGTAATTCTTCTCCATGCTTCGCATTCCTGTTCCTCTTTTGAGGATATAGCTTTGTTCAATGTATCATGATACAGTTTTATATCATCCTCATTATCAAACCATTTGAAGGGATCGTGGGTCAGTATTTCCTTTTCACTCAGATTCATGCCGAGTTCACGCAGATATTTCTTATTGATGCGCAGAATTTCCGATTTTCCGGAAGGGCTGTACAGAAAGATGGCGGCTCCGCCTACATAGTTACTGAATATCAAGGTCTCAAGTGATTCCGGGCTCCAGAATCTGCCGACATCCAGAGTATTAATGAATTTGCTCGGTCCCTGAATCGGCAGATAGTTGCTTTTGAGAGCCAGCTGGTGATATTCCTCAGCAGGCAGCGGTTTGGAATAGCAGTATCCCTGAATGATTTCGCAGCCGATACTGAGCATATAGTCCGCCTGCTCCATGGTTTCTACACCTTCGGCAATTACCGGGGTGTTCAGCCATTTGGCCATATTAATTACCGAACTGATAATGATACCGCCACGGCCGCCTATATGTCCGCGGAGAAACTTGATATCGAGCTTCAGAATATCCACCTCAAGGTCCTTAAGAACGTTCAGGGAGGAATAACCGCAGCCGAAATCGTCCATTTCCACAATGTATCCCAGTTTATGGAAATAGTTGATGATTTCGATAGCATGTTCGGAGCCACCTAAAACCGCAGATGATTCTGTTATTTCTGCCCGGAGGTACTGTACCGGAACGTTGTAGCGTTTGCGGATCTTCTCCATGGAATCTATATAGCCCGGGATCATCAGATCTTCACGGGAGATATTGAATGAAAGGGGGAAGGTGAATGAATCTTTATCGAGACAGTTTTTCTGGTACTCACAGACTCTTTCAAAAACATAGAGATCGAGTTTCGGGATAATCTTGGCATCTTCAAATACCGGTATGAAATCCATCGGAGACTGCATACCGTGTTCAGGATGAATCCATCTGGCCAAAGCCTCACCGCCTACCAGCTGTTTGGTGGAATGATTGAACTGCGGCTGAATGTATATGACAAACTGCTTTTCAGTAAGAGCTGTATCAAGGCAGTTGAGCATTTCTTCTTTTGTCATTCTCATAGATTCATCCCTCAATATGCTGTTTAATTTGTAATTTTTCAGTGGCTTGTTCATCTGTTTCCGGCGGTGGAACATGGTACGAAGTTATTCCTTAGAAAAAAGAATCACCGGGAACATCTGATGATATTTTATTATTATTCAATATTAATAGCATATATATAAAGACGGTTCTGTAAAAAGATTCAATTATAAAAATAAAATACATGTCAAAGTTTATTTTATGATGTTAAATTCAGGTTAATTCCGGTTGAGTCCGGTCGTGACATAAAGCATGTACTGCCTGTTTTCAGTACTTTTTCATGCCCTGGAGCTTAAAGACTACACCAAATAAAAACTGCACTAATACTATATGCATGTTTGAGGTGCTTCTAATGAATATGATGCATAGAAAAAGGATTTTTATTTTCTAGGAATAGTCTGAGTCTCTACAATATGCAAAATGAGCAGATCTGAGCCTGTATTTATGACCTTGAGACAACGACAGATACTCCGGCACTTTCATGTCGGAGTTCTTTGATTTCATGCAGAATGATAAAAGATAAAGATTATGCGTTTGGTAGCATCAGTTTATCGTTTAAATAAGAGACCAGAGGTTTCCGTTTGATTATCTCAAGTATAATGGAAACATCCTTTCCTTTAATCCGGTTAATGTAACTGACCTTACTCTTGCACAGCCGTTTCGACTTGCTATGTTTATTTGTGACGCTATTCAAATTAGGTTTTTTATCATATAAATATTCCTGAAAACGGAATGAATTTTAGCTGGCAATGATGATTGTTTTTTTGTATGAGAGTTTTTTTTGCGTATTTGAGTTGACTGTAAATCTACCAGTCAGGTGCAGATTAGGTTACCAAGTTACCTGAAAAAGAATTGTATGTGCTGATGATTTTTGGGATGCTTTTTTATGACGATCATACAGATAAATTCTGACCGGGATATGGCTTGGTTAGTGATAACTGCAGGATAGTCATATATATTGAACTTAACTTAATGGTGGGAATAAGAATTTCCGATAAATTTATATTTTTAATTTTATAAGTTTATTTATATAAGTTTTTTTACAATTAGGATCCAATTTTCTAATAATAATTGCTAGGTAATCATTATTTTGGGATAAAGGTGTTGACAGCTTTCTATTGATTTTGTTTACTTTTAATCAGATGCTTTTTTCGGCGTGAGGATATTTTTTAACGGGGTGTCGCAGAAAATCTGCAATATCTGAAAACCCTCAACCTGTAGCATCAGGCCGGTTTCCCTGGAAATACGGCAGTAAGCAGTATGCAGATTCCGTTGCTATAGAAGTAATCAGAATGCTCTATCCGGTTCCTGTTGCTGTTGCTGTATATCTTCTGGAAGAGTGGAATAACAGGAGAACGATAACTATATGATTATTAATTTTCGTCGCATGGCACTGCTTGTAATTATTTGTTCTGCCATGACAGGATGTGCAAGTAAGGATTATGTGTACTGTCATGATTTATCCTATTCGGAATCCATGTACATGTACCTGAAAAAAGATCCTGATTATCAAAAGCAGCTTGAACTTATGGATGAGTACTTTAAAGAGGCGGAATCCTCAGGTAAGAAGGTTGCTCCGGGAGCATATGCTCATTATGCGCTTCTTAAATCCAAGGTGGGCAATAATGCAGAATCTGTGAAGTATTTAGAGATGGAGAAGGAGACTTTTCCTGATTCTGCTTTCTACATGAATCAGCTGCTGAACGATGCTAAGAATAAACAGCAGGTGAAGATAAATACTTCTCAGACCGTGAATCCGAATAAAGCTGCTTCCAAACAGGTCAGCAAGGGGGAATAATGAACATAAGAACTCTGATTATTGGGCTTGTAACGGTATTTACGCTTGCCGGCTGCTCCACTCAGGAACGTATGGATTATACAGATTTTACAAATTCAACTCCGCGTTCCATTCTGGTTGTTGTATCACAGGCAGATACTGAAGATGAAACCGCTGTTCCTTCTGTCATTTCTTCCGCCAGTCTGCCGTTGTCTGAGGCCGGTTATTACGTAATTCCCGTAACTTCGGCAAATGATACTCTTGTGCGTAACGGAGGACGTGATCCGGTCAGTATACGAAATATCCCTCATAAAAAGTTAAAGGAACTCTTCGGGGCAGATGCAGTAATGTATCTTACCATCAATGACTACAAGGCCTATTACATACTCCTTGACAGCTATTTCATGGTTTCGGTAACTGCAGAGCTTGTTGATTTATCAACCGGAAAAACCATCTGGAAGGAAACCTCGGAAGAGAGTAATGAGTCAGGATTACTGTTATCAACCGATATAGTTTCAACTTTGGTCAGTGCGCTAATAAGACACGGACTTAATGAACTCATGGATGTAGGTAATTATCTTTCCGTATCAAATTCCTACAATCTGTTTACTCCGGATAATTCCTACCTGACCAATCCTATACTCAACGGTCCGCATTCACCAAACTATCGCAAGGATAAGGTTTTAAGTGGTAAATAAACAATATCCCTGCGACAGTGAATGCTGTGGCAGGGAATTCTAAAACTATCGCAGAGAATCTTAAAAGTACCGGCTGTGACAGATAATGCTGTTCCGGTAGAGTTAATAAAGTTTTATTAAAAAGACAGAGGTATACAGATATTGCCGATGTCTTTTTTTTGTGTGTGTTTCTGTTCGTCTGGAACTTTTCAGGCAGATAGATAAAATCTTCCTGTCAGGTTGTCTTTATAGGATGTCTTTAAGGGTGGTCTTCGGGATTTTATGATGACGGGATTCAGGAAAGCCGTGGGATCACTCTGAATTAACTATCGCGACTTGTAAAGTTATCATTGAACAGTGTATGAAGAGTGAGTCAGCTTTAATAAAACCGGTGCTTTAATGAGTATCGATTTTGAAGCCTTACAAACCGGAGAGATTTTTATCTGGCAATCTGTTTGGTTGAAAAAGTTTCTGATGATCCGGTAACCGGGACTAATCCAGTACTTTTTTTTCTCTGAATAATTCAGCGGTGAACTTCTTTGAATCATCAGAGAATGCCTTCTCAGGTATTCTGTTGCAGTTAGAAATACTGGTAAAGGCAGGTATGTCATCAATCGTGTACTGGCCGGCATTATGCAGAATTTATCGAAAATCCTGTTGTTACTGATAATGATTCATCTGAGCTTTACAGGATGAATAAGAATATCCAGCGAACGATCTTGCTTCTAAGGATTTACGTTTAGGTAAAGACAGATCTTCTGAAAAAATGAATACTCAGAAGAATTTTTTTTGCATTCTGATTCAGAAAGTCGGTTCATTACACTGCCGAATGATGATTCCTGCTTAATATTCCGGAGAGACTGTTCCGGTTAGTAATGATTTTAAATTCAGAAAATCTGTTTTAGAGGAAAAGAATATAAGACTGGTTTTAAGTTTGATTCGCATACGAGTTAAGTTGTTTCTTTTGTAAGCAGCACTGTATGGTTAAGACGGATAGGATACAGGTCTGCAGCTCTAAATATGAGATATAAAGTTTGTTTTAAAAGATTATCTATATTATCAAAGTATATTTATTAGAGATATTATGATAATATAATGCAAATGGTTAATATGGAATAAATAAAAGATATACAGAGGAAATAAAAGATAATTTTCAAAAAGTTTTAGAATAAGGTTAGACCTAAGAAAAAATTTATCCGTTGTTCTGAGGAAGACTGCATTAAGTATAAATTAGACTTCAACAGAGATATTTCTAATACTTTAGATTACGAGAAATGCTATACGGTTTTATTAGAGAGGGTAAAAGATAGGACTACTGAAGAGAAGGTCGATTTTCTGTATCCGTTTATTCCTTATCTAAGAGGAATACTTAATAATTTTTCAGCTGTTGATGACAATAAGGAAATGTATAGATTTTGTAGTAATCAGACTATTGCTTTTCT
>JAEEGK010007437.1_pt1 | contig 26124 bp, 18 predicted proteins | sample 8958771 | NCBI WGS metagenome assembly JAEEGK01 (sample SAMN16246547, study PRJNA631951) | gut metagenome | biome: gut microbiome; feature: rumen; material: SC-attached | host: Bos | place: Iran: Karaj | collected 2018-10 | reverse complement strand
CCAAAAGAAGCAACTGACTGGTTTTACAAGTTCAGTCAGGACACAGATTATATAAGGCGTTATCGAATCTGCCGCGATGTAAAATGGATTAGCAAAACAGAATACGGCGACATGGATATTACAATAAATCTTTCAAAACCGGAAAAAGACCCGAAAGCCATTGCAGCAGCAAAAAACGCAAAAAGTGTTGGTTATCCTAAATGTCTTTTATGCAAAGAGAACGAAGGTTATGCAGGACGTCTTAATCATCCGGCAAGACAGAATCACAGAATTATTCCAATTGAGCTTGCAGGAGAAAGCTGGGGCTTTCAATATTCACCCTATGTTTATTACAACGAACACTGCATTGTATTTAATGAAAAACATACTCCAATGCAAATCAGTAAAAAAACCTTTGAACGGCTTTTAGATTTTGTAACAAAGTTTCCTCATTACACGCTGGGCAGCAATGCAGACCTTCCGATTGTTGGCGGTTCAATTCTTACTCATGACCATTTTCAGGGAGGAGCTTACAACTTTCCAATGGCAAAGGCACCTGTTCTCAAAAAAGTTATTATCAAAAACTTTGAAGATGTTGAAGCTGGAATTGTAAAATGGCCGATGTCTGTTCTCCGTTTGAAATGTGCAGATAGAAACAGAATTATAGAATTGGCTGATCACATACTTTCTTCCTGGCGAAACTATACTGATAAAAGTGCATTCATCTTTGCAGAAACTGACGGTGAAAAACATAATACACTTAATCCTATTGCACGCCGCAATGGTGAACTATATGAAATGGATTTAGTTTTACGTAATAACATAACAACAACCGAACATCCGCTTGGAGTGTATCATCCGCATGCAGAACTTCATCACATCAAAAAAGAAAACATAGGTTTGATTGAAGTTATGGGACTTGCAATTTTACCGGGCAGACTTAAAACAGAATTAAGTGAACTGGCAAAAGCAATTATGCAAAACAGAGATATTCGTAATGATGAAGTTCTTGGTAAACATGCTGACTGGCTTGATGAATTGAAAGAAAAATACGAATCATTTACAGATAAAAAAGAAGATGATATTATCGAAATCATAAAAAAAGAAACAGGCATTGTATTCAGCAAGGTTCTGGAGCATGCCGGTGTTTTCAAATGCAACAGCAAAGGACTTGCGGCTTTTGAAAGGTTTATTGCAACACTGTAATAAAAGGTAGGCGAATAAAAAATGACAAACGATTTGACAGCAAAAGAATATACACCGGAAGAACTTAAAAAAGCTTTTATAAAAATATATGGTGGAGATGAAGCAGCCGTAAAGCTCTACTCTTCTCCTGCTAGAATCAACATAATTGGAGAGCACATTGACTACAATGGTGGAAAAGTTTTTCCTGCAAGTATAAACCGCTATCTTTACATTGCAATCAGAAAGCGTAACGACTCTAAGATTTTATATAATGATGTAAGATTTCCCGGAAGCTTTGAGTTTGATATAAATCAGACTTTTGTTTACGACAAGGCAAACGATTACGCAAATTATTTAAACGGTATTTTACAGCAGCTTAAGGAGCGTGGCTTTAAGTTTGATTGCGGCTTTGAGATTCTTATGGCTTCCAACATTCCTGCAGGCGGAGGCATTTCTTCTTCTTCTGCGCTTGAGTGTGGATTTGCTTTTGCTGTGATTGACACCTTTGGTTTTGCTTTAGACCGAATTGAAATTGCAAAGCTGGGCCAGATGAGTGAGCATAATTTTATGAACGTAAAATGCGGAATTATGGATCAGTTTATTATTGCAACCGGTAAGAAAAATTATGCTGAGCTTTTGGATTGCAACACACTTGCTTATGAATATGTTCCGCTTGAGCTTGGAGATTACAGATTTGTTGTTATGAATACCAACAAGGTTCGTAAATTGGCTGATTCAAAATACAACGAAAGACGAGGACAGTGCGAGCAGGCTTTAAAAATACTTCAGGACAATGATGTAAAAGCCGGAGGTGCAAAGATTTCTGCACTTTGCGAACTGACTCCCGCTGAATGGGATAAATGCTGTAGCCTTATTACTGACCCAATTTTGTATAAACGTGCCAATCACTGTATTGCAGAAAATCAGCGTGTAATTGATGCTGCCGCTACATTAAAAGCAGGTAACCTTGAAAAGCTTGGACAACTTTTAAATGCCAGTCATAAATCATTAAAAGAAGATTACGAAGTAACCGGCATAGAATTAGACACTCTTGCAGAAACTGCACAAAAACAGGAAGGTTGTCTTGGAGCAAGAATGACTGGGGCGGGATTTGGTGGCTGTGCAATTGCTCTTGTTCATAAAGATAAAATCGACTCCTTTATTGAAAATGTACAGGCAGCTTATGTTAAAGCAATCGGTTACAAGGCAGGCTTCTTTGTTTGCGAAACTGGTGACGGTGTAAAAGCTCTGTAATAATATTTACAACAAGCGTTTGATATTTTATTATATACTCAAAAATAAGGTTTTTAATTATGAGAAAAATATCATTTACCGCTTTTGCATTGCTAATCATTTTTACAGTTTCATGTACAAAACGAAACATTCAAACTGAATCTTCCACAAAAACAAAAGAATCTGTTCAGGCACAAACAGTTAAGGAAAATACATTAAATTACCCTCAAAGGATTGTAGCACTCTCTCCTTCTGCCGGCGAAATATTGTTTGCAGTTGGTGCGGAAGAACAGGTGGCAGCTGTCAGCGAGTTTACTGATTATCCGCCGGAAGCTGCATCAAAACCTGTGGTAGGCGGATTTGACGGCAAAACCCTGAGCATGGAAAGTATTCTTGGATTCAAGCCGGATTTTCTTTACCTTACGGATGGAATGCACAACTTTTTAATTGAGCAGCTGGATTCGTACGGCATAAAGTATTACATTTCCAAAGGCGATTCTATTAAAGCTGTAATGCAGGAGATTCTTGATATTGGTATGCTCACGGGGCATGCAGAAAAAGCAGCTGAAATTGTCCAGGATATGACAAAAAAAATCGGCGGTATAAAAAAGGCAGACTCATCATCACTTTATTACGAAGTCTGGAACGCTCCATTTATGACTGCCGGTTCACGCTCATTTATAAACGACATAATTTTTACAAGCGGTGCAGAAAACATTTTTGCCGATATTGATGAAGCATACCCGATTGTAAGCGAAGAAACCATAATTGCCCGTCAGCCAGAATACATTTTGATTCCAGCAAGCTGCGGCATTACCGTTGAAGCAGTAAAGGCACGAAATGGCTGGGCTTCCATTCCGGCGGTAAAAAACAATAAAATCTTTTTGATAGATGATAATGTTTACACCCGCCCAGGTCCCCGTGTTGCAGATGTAGTTGTAGAATTGAATGCACTTTTGAAGTAGGTTTTTAGGATTTATGGAAGACAAAGTTACCGGCAAGAATAACAACCGTGTGAAAGTCAGATTAGTTGCGGTTTTCTCAATCATCATTCTTGCGGTATGCTTTGTTCTGGCACTCTGCTTTGGCGCAGAAAAAATAAGTCTGGCAGAAGCATTTACCTGGGCTCGAAACCCTTCTTCGGCTGACAGGTTCACCCAGATTATAATATGGCAGCTCCGACTTCCGCGTGCAGTTTTAGTTTTATTAACAGGCATTCTTCTTGGCGGCAGCGGCGCAGTGTTTCAACTGTTTTTCAGAAATCCTCTTGCAGAGCCTGGAATTATGGGCATTTCATCAGGGGCAACGCTTGGAGCCGTAACAGCAAGCACAATAATTACGGCGGGGACGGTTACAGTTTCATCAACCGCTTCTCAATCAGTTGCAACAATTTCACAAAACGCCACTTCATCAGTTCTTTCCAAAGGGATTTTTGCATTTATTTCACCGGTTAACTTCTGCGCATTTGTGGGAGCACTTTTAGCCGGCGCCTTTGTAACAGTACTCGCCTTTACCCGCTCCGGCAAAAACTCATCAATAATGCTTTTGCTCTGCGGAACAGCACTCGGAACCCTTTATTCAGCAATTTCTTCCATTATAATTCTTTCAAGCAGCAAAGAACTTCACTCAATCTACACCTGGATTTTAGGCAGCTTCAATGGACGTGGTTGGAAGGAGCTCCTTTTTATTTCCCCTGCCGCCCTAATTTCAATCATCATAATGTTCTTGATTTCGCAGCCTCTGGACCTGCTCACCTGTGGCGAAAAAACAGCAGGTTCCCTCGGTGTTCAGGTAGATAAACTCCGCATTCTTGTATTGATTTGCGGTGCCTTAGCCGTAAGTGCCGCTGTATGTGCCGGAGGAACAATCGGGTTTGTAGGCTTAATCGCTCCTCACATTGTCCGAAAGATTACCGGTCCAAAAAGCCGCACTTTAATTCCATTCAGCATGCTTTTCGGCGCCATTCTAATGCTCCTTTCCGACACGTTAGCCCGTACCGTAATAGCTCCAAGCGAACTCCCGGCTGGAATCATCACCTCAATTCTCGGCGTACCGTTCTTTGTGAGCCTGTGCCTGAAGAAGTAAGCCCTCTGCCTCATTCAATGCAGATTTGCACAACTTTCTACTATATACTTTTCTATAATATTCCATTATAATTTCTTGGATGTAAAAATCTACATTTATCTAGTAAAAATATATATATATTTTAAGGAGGCTTTATGCCAAAGAGCTGTAAGTCCGTTTTTTCTGCCGATCTTCTTAAGTTTATAGAAGAATGGAAAGATAAACCGGGTAATCTCATTATGATTTTGCACCGTGTTCAGGAAGAACAGGGTTATATTTCAAACGAGGCTGCTATGGAAGTTGCTGAACGCACAGGAATCCCGGTAGCACGCGTTTTTGGAGTTGTTTCTTTTTACCATTTCTTTAAAACAGAAAAACCTGGTAAAAATCAGATTTCGGTTTGTCTTGGAACTGCCTGCTATCTTAAGGGTGGTCAGGATCTGTTCGACAAATTGCAGGAGCTTCTTAACCTTAAGCCTGGTCAGTCTACAACAGATGATGGCGAGTTTTCACTCGAAGGTGTACGCTGCATCGGTTGCTGCGGTCTTGCACCTGTAATTTCTATCAACGGCGAAGTTTACGGAAACCTTACAAAAGCTGAGCTTCCACACATTCTGGAAAAATATCTTTAATAGGAGAGTAGAAAAGTATGACACGTGAAGAACTTAAAAAATACCGACAGGCTTCCTTTGAAGATATGAACAGCTGGTTTGCTGACGGAAAAACAACCCAGATTATTGTTGGAACTGGTACTTGTGGTAATGCTTCTGGTGCACAGGCTACAATTGCTGAATTCAACAAAATTGTAAAAGAAAAAGGCCTTAAAGATGTAAAAATCCGTTCTGTTGGATGTATGGGTCTCTGCTCTTTTGAACCAGTAGTAGAAATCGTAACTCCGGGAATGGAAAAAGTTATCTATGGTGGCGTTAAAGCTGATAAAGCCGCTGCAGTTGTAGATTCTATTGCTTCTAAAACAATCCTCAAGGATATGGTTGTAGAAGGCGTTAGCTTTAAGGAAGATAAAAAAGCTTCTGCCATGGAAAATGCAGTTCCAGCCTTCCACAAACAGAAGCGAATCGTTCTTAGAAACTGTGGTGTAATCAATCCTGAAAATCTTGAAGAATACGTTGCCCGCGACGGATACAAAGCTCTTGAAAAAGTGCTTTTTGAAATGACACCAGAAACTGTAATTGACGAAATCAAAAAATCTGGTTTACGTGGTCGTGGTGGTGCAGGATTCCCAACAGGCTTTAAATGGGAAGCCGGCTACAAAGCAGTTTCAAAAAACAACATCAAATATGTAGTTTGTAATGCTGATGAAGGTGACCCTGGAGCTTATATGGACCGCTCTACAATCGAAGGTGACCCTCACTCAGTTCTTGAAGCTATGACAATCTGCGGAAAAACAATTGGCGCTACAAAGGGCTTTATTTATATCCGTGCAGAATATCCTTTAGCAGTTCACCGTCTTGAAGTTGCAATGGAACAGAGCCGTGCAAAAGGCTTCCTTGGTAAGAACATTCTTGGCAGCGGTTTTGATTTTGATATTGAAATCCGTCTTGGTGCCGGTGCCTTTGTTTGTGGTGAGGAAACAGCTCTTCTCCGCTCTATTGAAGGTATGCGCGGTATGCCAACTCCTAAGCCTCCTTTCCCAGCACAGAGCGGACTTTGGGGTGAACCAACTGTAATCAATAACGTAGAAACCTGGGCAAACATTCCTGTAATCATTAACAAGGGTTCAGACTGGTTTGCTAAGATTGGTACTGCTGATTCTCATGGAACTAAGGTTTTTGCCCTTACAGGTAAGGTTAAGAACTCTGGTCTTGTTGAAGTTCCAATGGGAACAACTCTCCGCGAAATCATCGTTGACGTTGGTGGCGGAATTAAGGGTGGCAAAAAGATTAAGGGTGCCCAGACTGGTGGTCCTTCAGGCGGTATCATAAGTGAAAAAGAGCTTGATACTCCTGTTGATTTTGGTTCTCTTATCAAGCTTGGCTCTATGATGGGTTCAGGCGGTATGATTGTTATGGATGAAGATGACTGCGTTGTTGACGTTTCTAAGTTCTATATGGACTTCTGTGTTGACGAATCATGCGGTAAATGTTCACCTTGCCGAATCGGTACACGCCAGATGTCTATGATTCTTGAAAAGATTACAAAGGGTCAGGGAACAATGGAAGATATCGAAAAGCTTGAAGATATAGGTTCTGCAATGAAGGCTTGTTCTTTGTGTGCTCTCGGTCAGTCAGCTCCTAACCCTACACTTTCTACAATCAAGAAGTTCCGCGAAGAATACATTGAGCATATTCAGAACAAAAAATGTCCTGCTGCTAAATGTAAGGATTTGCTTGAATACTACATCATCCCTGAAAAATGTATTGGTTGTGGTGTTTGTCTTAAACACTGTCCTGTTTCTGCTATTGAAAACAACGCTTCCGGCGAAGTTATGGCAGGAAAGAAGCTCCCTTGGAAGATTATTGACCCTTCTAAGTGTATTAAGTGCGGTGCTTGTGAATCTTCTTGTAAGTTCAAGGCAATCATCAGGAAGTAAGAGGAACTATAAATGATTACATTAACTATAAATGGAAAAGAAGTAACAGTTGAAGAAGGCACCACAATCTTAAAGGCTGCCGAATCGGTTGGAATTAAGATTCCTACTCTCTGTTATTGTGAAGATATTAAACCTTGGGCAAGTTGCGGTATCTGCGTTGTAAAAAACGTTGACCCTAAAACTGGTCGTGCCCGTATGGCTCGTGCCTGCTGTACTGCTGTTACACCTGGCATGAACATTGTTACAACTGATGCAGAACTCAGGAAAGCACGCCGCACAGTTCTGGAATTGATTCTTTCTAATCACCCTGACAACTGTCTTAAATGTGCAAGAAACCATCACTGCGAATTGCAGGAGCTTGCTGCACAGTTTGGTTTGCGCGAAGTTCGCTTTGACAAACACCTTAAGAGCCAGCCTGTTGACGATTCTTATGCAGAAATCGTACTTGACCGCGATAAGTGTATAAGCTGCGGACGCTGTATTACTGCATGTCAGGAAATGCAGAAAGTATTCGCTCTTGAATACAATGGACGTGGTGATAAAACTGTAATTGGTCCTGTTGCCGGAAGAAAGCTTGCAGACAGCCCTTGTATCCGCTGTGGTCAGTGTGCTGTTCATTGTCCTGTTGGAGCTATTACATTCAGTAACCCAATCCACACAGTATTCGACAAGCTTGCTGATAAAGAACTTACAAGCGTTGTTGCAATTGCACCTTCTGTACGTGCTGCAATTGGCGAAGAGTTCGGCTTAAAACCAGGTACACTTACAACTGGCAAGATTTATGCTGCACTCCGTCAGCTTGGCTTTAAGTATGTTTTTGATACAAACTTCTCTGCTGACCTTACAATTATGGAAGAAGGAAGCGAACTCCTTGAACGCATTAAAAACGGTGGCAAACTTCCAATGTTTACAAGCTGCTGTCCTGGATGGATTGATTACTGCGAAAAGAAGTTCCACGATATGCTTCCACACCTTTCAACATGTAAGTCTCCACAGGCTATGCAGGGTGCAATGACAAAAACTTACTTTGCAGAAAAGAACGGTCTTAAACCAAAGCAGATTTTCAACGTTTCTGTTATGCCTTGTACTGCAAAGCTTTGGGAAAGTCAGCGTGATAAGAGCATGAAATCAAGCGGTACTGCTGATTATGATATGGTTCTTACTACCCGCGAGCTTGCTATGCTTTTGCGCGAAGCTGGAATTGACCTTTCTAAGCTTGATGATGATAAAGCTGATTCTTTGATAGGCGCTTATACTGGTGCTGGTACAATCTTTGGTGTTACCGGCGGTGTAATGGAAGCTGCTGTTAGAACTGCATACTTCCTTACAAACAAAAAGGAACTTGGTCCTGTTGAATATAAACCAGTTCGCGGTATGAATGGTGTAAAAACTGCCGAAGTTGATTTGAACGGTACAAAGGTAAGAATTGCTGTTGTTCATCAGATTAAGAACGTTGATGCTGTTATTGAGCAGATTCGTGCTGATTTGAAGGCTAAAAAGGAACCAACCTGGCACTTTATTGAAGTTATGGCTTGCCGTGGCGGATGTATTGGTGGTGGTGGACAGCCTTATGGTGTTACAGACGAAGTTCGCAAGGCTCGTACAAAGGCTTTGTATAAGGATGATGAACAGTGTACTATTCGTCAGTCACACAATAACCCTGAGATTGCCGCAATCTACAAAGATTATCTTGGTCAGCCTCTCGGTGAAAAATCACATCACCTGCTACATACAAAGTACACTAAACGTGACAACTACAATTAAGTGATAAACAAAAAAAAGGGTAGTTCAAATGAACTACCCTTTTTTTATACCTGCCTATTAAAGTGTTATACTTTAAATAAGTCTATTTCTGTACCAATCTGCTTAATGTTATCGGCCATCTTACCGGAAATACCGGAGAGAGCGGCACCAGTTTCGTTTATTCGCTCGGCACCAGTGTGCATTTCCTGAATACTGTCTTTCATTACATCGGTAGCCATCTGGAGCTTCTGGATTTCGGCAAGAATGTGCTTGTTGCCGGCTGTCATTTCGCTAGATGCAGAACGAACCTCAGAAGTTGAATTGTTCATTGACTGCAAAGCTTCAATAATCTGCTTAGAACCAATCTGCTGCTCTTCCATAGCGGCCTTAATCTGTTCAATAATCTGGCTTGTTTGAGTAATACTGTTGCTTATAGCTTCGAAAGCAGTATTTGTTTCGTTAGAAACTTCAACAACATCCTTAATTGTCTGTTGAATCTTCTTAAGCTCAGAACCGATTGTCTTAGACTGCTCGGTAGAAGTAACAGAAAGCTTACGGATTTCATCAGCAACAACCGCAAATCCTTTTCCGGCTTCGCCAGCGTGAGCAGCCTCAATTGCCGCATTCATAGCAAGGAGGTTTGTCTGAGAAGCAATATTTGCAATAGCTGAGTTTGCATCCTGGAGCATCTGTGACTGCTGTTCAATCTGAATAATTTTTCCGTTTGCATTGCTTTGAGTGCTTGAACCTTCAACAGAGTGCTTCTGCAATATAGAGAAGGAATCTATCATCTTACCAACAGAACCGTTTACAGCGTTGATATTTCCAATCATCTGTTCTACGGCAGCAGATGCCTGTGTTACGCAGGCTGCCTGTGATTCAATCATCCTTTCAAGAGACTCAATATTAGAGCTGATTTCGTTTACAGCGCCTGCGGTTTCGTGTACAGAACCAGCCTGTGACAGAATCTGATTATTAACACTTTCTATGTTAGAAATAATTTCTGTAATTGAAGCTGAAGTGTCCTGAGTACTTGCCTGTAAGTCAGAATCCACATTCATAAGGTTTATTTTTGAACCCTGAAGGTTTGTAACAATATTCTGAAGCTTTTCAACGAATGCATTGAAGCCATTTACAACATCACCAATTTCATCATTTGTGGCTTGTGGAATACGCTGTGTAAGGTCTGCATTTCCGCTTGCAATTGTTGTAATTGAGTTTTTAACGGTTTTAAGAGGACGAATAAGGAGTCCTACAACAATAGTAATAATGATTATTGAAATAATCATTGTTGCAAGCATAGCAACAGTAAGAAGCATCTGCATTTTTTTGAGAGAGAAGAAGTATAAATCATAAGGAGCTACAGCAAAAACGGTCCAGGTTGTGTTAGGAACCTTTTTATAAGCTGCGATAAGGTGAGCGTGAATGTTAGGGTCAACAAAATCATCTATACCTTCTTTTCCCTGGAAAATATTTGTAAGAACAAGGCCCAGCCCCTGAGTTTCATCAAGAGTTGCACCACCTTCTTCTTCGCTGGTTTCGGTATTTTCATTTGCATTAGCCACTGTTGTACTTGTTGCCCAGTTAATTACAGAAGGATGCATTCCGCCGCCCATATCAATAGATTCAATTGTACTAAGAATAGTATTACCACTTACAACCATTACAACTGCACCAATAATCTTATTATCAGCATTGTAAACTGGTACGCTGTAATGCTGAAGAATAGAATCTGTTACTGTACTGAAGGTTGGATCTGAAACGTATTCGTGACCGTTAAAAGCTTCTTGGAAATATGCACGTGTCGCAAAATTCAAAATACGACCATCACCTACAATGGCATTACCTTCTGCATCATAAAAGGCTATATTTTCGCAGTTTTCACCAGCAGCATGGGCAACATTAACGAGCTCTGCCTGTTTATCTGCAAGGGAAGCTTTTTCATCTTTAATAATTGTAAGCTCAGCAAGAGCATGAAGCGTTTGAAAATGCCTTTGATTTATAGCTACAATCTGATTTACAACATCTGTTGAAACTGCATCCATGTGATTGTAAACATTCTCTGTCATTCCTTTGGAAGCAGATCTATAGGCTATTGTTCCAATTGAGAAACAAGCTGCAATTATAACGATAAGAAACATCATTAACAGTTTTAACGTTAATGTAAGTCTAAATTTTCCATTTTTTTTCATAAATCTTCCTCTTAAAGCTATATTTTCCCAGATGATAAACTTGGAATACCTTATATTATAACATACTATTTAAAAAATACAAAAAAAAAGCTCCGAAACCTACCTTGATTAAAAAAAAATTGAAAAACACCCTAAGGTATTTCCCCTATTTTTCCACAAAATTAACACTTTTTATCAAAATCATTGCAGTTTTTCTTCAAGTTTTGACTATTAATAAGTAACTGCATTTTTATGGCGAGGAAGAAAAATGAATGATTTAGAACAAACTCAAAAAAACAAACAACATCTAACACCAGAAGAAAAATGGGAACAGGCAACTCTTGCCAACAACTTTATCTTTTACAAGGTTATGCAACATCACCCAGATGCCTGCAAGCATTTAATTGAAATACTGCTAAATATCAAAATTGAAAGAATGGAAATGCACAACGAGGAAGTTATAGACATTGACCACGACTCAAAGGGTATTCGCCTTGACGTTTTCGTAAAAGATACAGGTAAAATGTACGATATCGAAATGCAAACCACCGATACAAAGGAGCTACCAGAACGTTCTAGATACTATCAAGCCCTCATGGATTTGGATACGTTAAAATCTGGGGAGCGATACAAAGATTTGAAGGATTCGCATGTCATTTTCATCTGTCTTGAAGATATTTTTAATAATGGGCTTCCAATATATACATTCGAATACATTTGCACTGAAGACATAAATACAAGGTTGAACGATAGAGCCATAAGGCACTTTTTTATTGCAGAAACTTGTGCTAAAATAATAAAAGATGAGGAAATAAGAAGCTTTTTTGAGTTTCTTATTTCAAATAAAGCAACGAGCAGCTATACCGCGGACTTGGACAAATACGTCACAGATGCCAAAAACAATATGCGATGGAGGGTTCAATATATGACTTGGGAACGACAGCAGGCTTATGCCAGGGCAGAAGGCATTGCAATTGGTGAAAAAAATAAAGCCTTAGAAGTTGCAGAGAATCTTCTAAGAATGAATATTCTTACTGTAGAACAAATTGCCCAAGCTGAAAGCCTTTCTGTGGATGAAGTTTTAAAACTAAAAAAAGAAATTGCTGTTTTTGATAAAAAATAATTAATTCAAGTATTCATAATATGTTTATTATATAAAAATATTTAATCCAACAAAAAAGCTGTCCTTTGATTAAGCTTCATTTGCTTCTAGGACAGCCTTTTAGTTCTTAAGTAAAAAAATTATTCAAAATTCTTTTTAAGGTCATCGAAACTAACTTTTCCGTCAATTTCTTTAACTTGTATTTTTCCTGAAAGAATATTAAACAAGAATTCTGCAATATGCTTTACATTAAGTTCTGGACCTTTTTCTCCATTTGATTTTGTCAAAGAATATGTTTTTAGTATCTGACTCCCAAGACTTGCTGAAATGATAAGGAAATGATTTTCCATCTTTTCCATATCAATCAAGTCACTTACAAGAACTCGACTAGCTACACTGTAACTGTTAATCAAAGTTTGTGATCCATTGTCATCTGTTAAAACTGTTCTCTGTGTATCATTTTCAAAATCAATCTTGATTTTTCCTGTATTAGCCTTTTCTTCTTCTTCCTTGTAGAGAGAACCTAAATCTGCTAGAGAAAGATTCCAGAATTCTGTTCCCAGAAGAAAGGACATAGGTTCTACAGAAAATGCTGTAGGATAAAGTAAATAATTAATTCCAGAGGCATTTACTTCAGGTGAATTAAATGTTCCAATCATACATCCTGTAAGAGTAAGACTTCTGCTTGAAAAAACACCGCCTAAAACAATACAGTTTTCCAATTGAACTTCGGTACCATAAATTGAACCACAAACCATACAATTTTTCATTTTTATGGTAGGAGCATTTACATCTCCACCATAAATTGCTCGTCCATTTGCAATTAGTGAAGATATACTCTGTGAACTTGCAACAGATTTTACAAAATAAATCAAATTCCTTGCATCACTTTTTATATGAAGTTCTTTGTCAGCAAAAACAGCTTTTCTGAATTCTGCAGGACCATTACTAATTTCAAGAAATTTTGCATACGTAGAACCTTCAACCAACACATTTGAATCAACAATTACCTGTCGATCAAGTTCTGCATTAGTTCGTGGAATAATACTGGTTGCAACACGATTATCACGCAAAGTAATTGTATTCTGACCAAAGTCTTTATCATTAATATCTTTCATTTTTTAGTTCTCCTTAAGTTTTGTTAATACTTCATAAACACGTCTTGATTTCTCATCAGTTAAATTCTGAAACTCTTTTTCAGCAATTAATGTAAAAGCATCATTTATTTTTTTCATTTCATTCTCACTATTACTATTGGAATAATTTGAAACAAAATAACTCTTTACTGTCTCATTAATTTTTAGAATGGAGTTACTAGATTTTGGATTAGAGAAACAATTATAGTCAACAATATCCGAATTCAAGCTTGAACTCTCTGTATAAATAACTGGAATATAATTCGCTTCTCCTGAATTACAATTTTTTTCAGTTATAATACTATTTACTTTATTCGAATATGCATTTTCTTGAACAACATTCTGTGCTAGACCATCCATTGCCTGTAGAACACGTGCTTTTGCATTAGCAATAATGAGTTGCTGTTGAACAATTTCATCCTCGTTGACGCCAATTAAGAATTGAGTAACCTTCTTTGAAGCTTCTGAATGTAATTGTTCTCCTTGTACACGCTTTGAAATTTCAAATACATTTTTATCAAGGGCAACAACTCGCTTTTCGAGTTCTTCATCAAGATTTTGAAAAACTTTGTTATAGCGGTCTGATATTCTTGAATAATCATCTTGCATAACAACTTGCTGTTTTTCCAATGTTGATGATTTTGTTGTGAGTAATTCAAATACGGCTTTGAATTTTGCAGCTAATGCAGCCATATTCTGGCTTAACTCAGATCCAATCATATTGAAGAATCCAGAAATAATATGACTAGAAACTTCATTTGCAGATTTTGCAATTGAAGCAACCTGAGATGAATTCATTGCTACAACTGCACCATTTAAAGTACGAACGGAATGAGAACAATCTGCAACACTAGAATCAAATGGATCTGTATCCACATAGAGATTAACACTTACTGGAACTTGTCCTGAATAGTGTGCTGTTCCAGAACCGGAACCACCATGTTCACTTGCAGGATAAGAATATGTATATGATACACTACCAGAGTAAGCTACTGATCCATTATAGGTTTTTGAATAACTCATTCATTACCCCCTATACCGGACCATTTTGAATCTCCAAAGAGTCTAAGCATTTCTTTTGCGACTCTTTCATCAGAAACTTCAGAACTAATTTTTGCCTGGAAAGAATTTTTTATAGATTCATAATCCTTTTCATTAACATCTTTCCATTCAAAATTCTCTGATTGCTCTTTTATCTGATTCAAATATCTTGGATCATTTACATATTTCGCTTCTGAAGAAGAATAGAAATTCTTAATGGCCGATTCTTCGGACATCATAGAATCTGTTTCTGAAATAATAACAGGAACATATTCCGGCTGACGTTCGTCAAATTCGAAATCTTTAAGAATACTTTTCACAGAGTCGGAATACTGCAGCTGTTCAATAACATCTGTTGCCATTACCCCTATAGATTTAGCACTCTTACTTTTGACGGTAGCACTAGCCTGTTTTACATTAATAAGTTGTGTATCATCACTATAACATATGGCTTTTATTACTTCGCCACCAGTTTTAAACTGGCTAAGCTTATAGTTTCTAGATATTTCATAAGCTCTTTTATCAAGTTCATGAATCCTTGTTTCCAAAGCTTTGTCAAGAGAAGAAAAATGTTTATTATAACGAAGTTTGATACGTTCATAATCATCTTGCATTATAGCCATGATTTTATCAATCTCGTTCTTGAATGTTTCCATAAGCTGCATTTTACTGAGCATTTCACTGGAAACAGCAGCAATCTTTTGATCAAACTGACTCTTCATTAAAATAAAGAATCCAGTATCAACATTTTTACAAATATGATTAGAAGCTTCCTGTTGAGCAATTACAACAGCACTTTCCATTGCAACGACTGAGGCTGTAACATCTCTGACATTTGAATTAACATTATCAAGAGAGTTAGCCATAGGGGAAGTATCTACTGTAATATCAAATGTAGCCATTAGTCTTCTCCTTCTTTTTTATCTTCCTCGGATTCATCATCTTCAGACTCAAACTCTTCATCTTCAGACTCAAACTCTTCATCTTCAAACTCAGAGTCATCTTCATAATCAGTGTCATCATCTACTGTGTTTTCCTCTGATTTTTCTTCAGTTGACTCTTGAACTGAATCTTCAGTGTTGTTCTCGTTATCAACGTTGGTAACTTCTGTATCTTCTGAAGGAGCTTCTACTGAATCATTATTTTCAACATCATTGCTTGGTTCTGTTGATTCATTTTCAGTGGCTTCAGGAGTTTCTTCATGTTTTTGTAGCAAAACATTGTTTTCCTCATCAATTCTTGAAATCTGCTCAGAAGCAATCTGCTGCAAATCCATAGCAAAATCTTCCATAAGTTTAGGTTCAACACTTGGAGTAGGAGGAAGTTCTGCATATGTGGCAAAATAACTATTAACAGGAATAATCTTCTGTCGTCTTGGATCAAGATTCTGAAGATTTTCAGGGATGATAGAATCTGCTACTTTCTTGCTTTCTCCATCGCGTAAAGAACCTTCAAAATATTCAACAAATCCAAATTTTTCTGAAGATGTATTAATATCGTTCTGAAGTGTTCTCATGTAAAGCTGGAATGCTTCTCCAACCTCTCTGCAACTTTCTACTTTTTCTTCTATTTCTTTAATTGCTTCATCAGAAGAATTTACTTCTTTTGTTTCAATATCCGCACGTCCAGTTTGTTTCATGGCATCCTGAGTTTGCTTATAGGAAAGATATGTATTATGAGCTGTAGAATATTCTGCATAGGCGTTTGTGATTTGAGTAATCAAATCCTGTCCAGATTTTCTGTTATCACGGAATGCAGCTTCAACATCCTGATGCCATTTATTTAAATAACTGAGTTTCTGATCCTTGATATTGTTGTAAATTTTAAGTCGTTCAACTCGAGTTTCCTGCATAAGATTGTTAATTAACGGCATAAGAACTTCTTCTTCAATCTGGTTAATTCCAAATGGCATTATTGTTCTAGTGTTATCTTCTGCTACCCAGTTTTGATTGTAAATATCATATTTTACTTTAGAGCTTTCTTTCAGTTCGAAAGGTTTATAGCTTTCTACACAGTCCTGATAATTAAAGTTTGTATCACGAATACGAGCTAATTCTTCGGCCTCAAGTTGTGCAGAATACTGGTTATATCCCGATTTCAATACAGCTGCGAGAATCTGGTTTGTATAATCCAAAAGGCCTGAAGTAGAGTTTGTTTTGATTTTTGATACAATCTGAACTGAATCACCAAGTTTTCGAATCAATGATTTGAAATAATTTGTATTTCCACCATCTGTATTCTTTTCAAGTTCTTTCTTCAAGTCACTGATGTTGGTAAAAGTATCAAGTTTTGCTTCAAAATCTTCTGTATCAAATACTTTTACAATTGGTTTATCACCAGTTTCTGTTGTTGCATATTCATTTAAGAATGCATCTTCCTCACTCTGAGGAGGAATAACAGGAAGAGAAACTGATCGTGTATCAGAGTCTGTAAGCAAATAACTTATATTTCTTACTTCGCGATCAATATTTCCCATGTAATTATGCATAGTAATATTCTGAATACTCTTTGAGTAAGAACTTGTATCTATCTGTTCTGCATCTTCGTTTCCCTCTACAATAGGAATATTATTGAGGTTTTTCTCAAGGTTCACTAATGATTCTTGAAGTTCTTTTGGTTTATGCAATACAGACAAACTGAAATTTGTATTTGGCATTGTTCCAGTGTGGTCTACAACAAAACTCTTTCCTTCAAATGGAACCCTTGTCGCTACTGGTACATATGCAACACCAAGTTTTGAAACCTTATAGTTTCTTCGAATATTCTTTTTTGCTTCTTCGTATGAAGCAACCAAGTTTTCAAAATTATCAAAATCTTTTTTTGCTTTATTTTTCTTTACAAGGTTTATAATTGCTGTAATACCGCAGCCTAAGAAAACACAACCAAGAATTACAGCTGCAATTATTATTTCCAAAATAAAAGTTACAACACCACCTACTAGAGCAGCTCCTCCTACAGAAGCTGTTACAATTGAAATTATTTTATGCTTACGTTGTCTTTCTTGAGAAGTATTCTTGTTATTTGTTGCTTCTTCAATTTTGTTTTCTAAATCGATTTCTTCATCAACAATTTTTTCAGCTGCCTTCTTGTAATAATCAAAAAGGACTCGGGCTTCATCTTCATAAATATTTGAAGATTCCTTAAAGATTTTTCCTGTCATTCTGTTTTCTCCTTATTTTTTTAATAATTTTCTCTGATTTATTAGATTTGTTAATTCAGCTATTTTTATATCCATTTCACTAGGAGCAAGGTTGGATTCGGTTAGTACTTTTGCAGAAATTATAAGTTTCATCTCTAGCTGTGAAGCAAGTTCTGTATCAACAGGAGACATGTATCTGACATCATCACAAAGCTTTCTTATTGTCTCTTTCTGATTACTTAGTTCATAGTCCCACATATCAGTTTTTACACTTAACATTTCAAAAGCTGATTTTAATTCTGCAATTTTTGAAAGAGATTTTGCTTCTTGTGCCTGGACATTCCCAATATGATTTCCTGCAAAATACCCAAAATATACCAAAATTGCTCCTAAAAAGAACACTATTAGCTCAACAAGAACTGCAGCACGAATAGTCACAATTTTACTGAGGGCTAAAATAGTAAATGAAATTGCAGCTATTTCAAAAAAAATAACACTTATCCAAATATTTACTGTAGACGTTATTTTTGTATTTATAGTTTTAGATGTTATAGAACTAAAAAAGAAAGGAACAAAAAAGACTATATAACAAAGGCAAATTTCTATCCATAGAAAATTTTGACTGTCAGTAAGTTCGCTTTCTGATACCGGATAGTTTATAATTGTAAATGCAATTCCAATGATAATAAAACCACCAATGAATAATAAAATTTTAAAAATACTTAATTGTTTTGAATTCATTTTAAACCTCCAACATTTTTTTTATATTCTGTTTCCACAACTTGGACAAAATTTTGTTCCAACAGAAACACTTGTTCCACAACGTGAACATATATTTCCATTCATCATATTATTAACAGCATTCTGTCCTTGAAGACTTGCTCCACAAACAGAACAACGTTTTGCATTTTCATCATTATCTCTTCCACAAACGGGACAAGGATTATACGAATGACCGCAATGAGGACAAAATCGATTATTTGAAGAAAAACTTTTTCCACATCTGGCACAGAAAACATTGGATTTTTGATTTATTGGAGAGCTTCCATTTTGTTGTGCAAAATTACCATTTCCATTCGGTGTCATCATGGCACTTCCCATACCAGGATTTCCATTTAATCCACCTCCCATCATCATCGCAGCTCCAATCATTCCTATACCACCTCGACTATTCTGAACAGCGTTATTAACTGTTCCAAAACTCTGTTTTTGCTGCCAAGTATAACCAGCAATGTTTTGAGCACTCCTATCGCTCATTGCGTCTGCAATCTTCTTTCCATCAGGAGATGATATATCCAAATCAACCGATGTTACATAAAATCCTGTTAATTCAAGCCCATACTCGTCCCAAAACTGCTTTAATGGATCAGAAATAAAAGTTGATAATTGATCGAGATACGCTGCAATTTGCATAACACCAACATGATTAGCTGTCATATAAGTTACGATGGCACTATTAGTTTTAGCTACTAATGGTCCCATAAAATGATCTGTGAGCTGTGCAGAATTAAATGTATTTAGGGTTCCTACAAGTTTCACAAGGAACTTTTCTGCATCCCTAACTTTTACTCCATAACGTCCTTTAGAAATAATCGGAAGCATTTGTCCATAATCTGCATCCATTATTCTAACAACGGTAGTAGTCCAATCAATTGTAAGTGGAGCTGCTTTATTGACAAACCATACTTCTGCAGTAAAAGGATTTTTCTTTCCAAAGGGTATTCCAAACAGGTTATGTAAAAGTGGTAGATTTTCTGTAGATAACGTATGCTTTCCAGGTCCAAACTTTCCTAATATTTGTCCTTTAGAAAAGAATAGTGCTTACTGACTTTCTCTAACTATAAGTTGAGTTGCTGTTGTTAAGTTTTGTTCGGGATACCGCCACGCAAATATATCATTACTTTGCGGTTGCCATTCAACGCAATCTATTATTGCCATATCTTTCTCCTTTCTTGAGTTATTCTGATAATTATCAACCTACGCAAAACTATTGATAATTAACTATTTTAACACTACATCTGTTAATTATCAATTTAAAAGTGCAAAATTGATAAAAATCAATAATTCTATGTATTATGGGATTTTGGGATAATGTTCTTGTAGAATTAGATTATCGAGGTATGACAAACAAGTCTCTTGCGGAAAAATGTGGTTTTGATGCCTCAAACATTGGAAGAGGAATCAAACTTGGAAGTTCTCCTTCTGCCGAAACTGCTGTAAAAATAGCAAAAGTACTTAATGTGTCAGTTGAATATTTGGTATCTGGGAATACACCTGATTTAAAAAATCAACAGAATCAGAATGATTTATTATTACTTCATAAATATTATACTACATTAAAAAACTTAGATGCTCTTCCTGAACAAGCAAAAAAGCCTGTTATAACTCTTATAGAAAACTTAAAAAATGAGTTTTTATAAATAATAGCTATATTCTTAGCAAAGTAAGTAGAGTACGTTCTGTGAAGCCTGGTTTGCCTGAGCCATCGGAAGCTACTGTTCCATCCTAAATAAATTACTTGTTCTGCTTCCGATTGCAGTTTAGCTTACGCAAAACTGCACATTTTTACTTGCAATGCTCGCTCAGGCAAAAAAAAATGCCCCGCAACGCGGAGCATTTTTTTTCTATGCAAGTCTAAGCCTAGCGAAGAAGACTGAGTACGTTCTGTGAAGCCTGATTTGCCTGAGCGAGCATTGCTGTTCCAGCCTGAGAAAGTACCTGGTCTTTTGTGAACTCAACCATTTCTTCAGCCATGTCTGTATCGCGGATGCGTGATTCAGAAGCCTGGAGGTTTTCAGCACCAATATCAAGACCTTTAACTGTCTCTTCAAGACGATTCTGGTAAGCACCAAGGTCAGCACGCTGCTTGTTGATTTTCTTAAGAGCTTCGTCCAAAGTACCAATAGCGCGGTTAGCTTCATCTGGAGTTTCCAAAGTCATGATTGATTCGTCACCAACGTTGCGCAAACCAAGAGCTGCAGCAGACATTGTTCCAATATAAACCTGTGTTCTCTGATCCATGTTAGCACCAATATGGAACCACATAGAACCTGTAACTACGTTTTCGCCTGTAGGTCGAGCAAAGCGGCCTGTGAGCATGTTCATTCCGTTGAACTGAGCAGCGGAAGCAATGCGGTCAACTTCAGCGATGAGAGAAGAAACTTCAACCTGAATCTGCATACGATCTTCAGCAGAATAAATACCGTTTGAAGACTGAACTGCAAGCTCACGGATTCTCTGAACGATGTCAGTTGTTTCCTGCAAATAACCTTCTGTTGTCTGAATGAAAGAAATACCATTCTCTGCATTTTCAGAAGCCTGATTCAAACCACGAATCTGTGCACGCATTTTTTCAGATACTGCAAGACCTGAAGCATCGTCACCAGCGCGGTTGATTCTCATGCCTGATGAAAGTTTTTCCATACTCTTCTGGGCGTTAAGATCCTGAATTCCCTGGGAACGCTGAGCAAACATTGCACTCATATTGTGATTAATAACCATAATAATCTCCTTATTCTTTGGTTTATTAAAAGATAAAACACGGTGGTAACTAATCCAAAACCACAACGTGGTTTATCTTGTGGGTTTCCACCACCCTTTACTTGATTGTCGGAGACGTGAAAAAAAAGTTAAGCTTTTTTTTAATTTTTTTTGATTTTTTTTCATAAAAAAAGCGTGCCCCCGACATTACAGGAACACGCTTTTCTTGTTGAAACGCTTAGGTTTTACGTTAATACTGGCAGTTATTCAGCTTTCTTAAATTTGTAAGTCAAATTACCATTAATATATGTGATTGAACCATCTTTGCCAATTAACATTGTTGCCACTGTAGTTGTTGATGATAAAATAGTAAGAGTACTATTTTCATAGGTGTATTTATAAGATTCAGCTAAGAGAGCTGCAGCATCAGGATCATCATCTGTCATTACAGTTTCGCTACCACTGATAATCAAACTTGTGTATTTTCCAGAATCACCTAATTCACTTATATCTTTATCAAGCGTAATTGAAATGAAAGAATCTTCCATAAGCATTTCAATATCATCAATCTCGCTTCCATCAGCCTTGCCAGTAAGCTTGCCATCCTTATCAAAGAGATATGTAACTCCACCAGATGTTATTTCATAAGAATAGTAAGTACTTCCAGCAGCTGAAGTTGCACCGCCATTATAATTCTTCGAATCAAATACAATTAAATCATCCTTATCTTTTGCAGTGAGCCATACTTTTCTAACGTATACTGTTCCTTCAACATCCTTGAAATCTGAATTAGCATCCTGGAAGAAGAACTTAATTCTTGTTGCAGCATCAGAGCAGTCTTTTATTATTTCGCTTCCTGTAGACCAGTCAGAGTATTTTTCTCCTGACAAACAAGGTTTAGATAATTTAACATATTTGCCGAAATTTTCACTATAAACAGTTCCTGCATCAGAAGCCATTATTTCATTTGTCTTATCCTGTAACTGGAAACAAACCTGGGTAGCAGCTTTTGATTCTGCCATAAACTCGATATACACTTTTGTATATCCACTTCCAGCAGCTACAGGCTTATCAAAGTCAATGCCTGTTTCAAATCCTGTACAATTCAGAGAATAAACATCCTCTTGAGAATAATTGGCATTGTATTCCTCGCCATAAGTAAATGTTGGTTGACCATAACCAATACCGTATTTCTTACCCTTGTACCAATAATCCCTTCCACAATTAACTATGAATTGCTTGCCAAAAAGCTGGGCTTGTTCCAGATAAGGAGTTATATCAATATCTACAGATCTTTCCTTAGAAGGTGTCACTGTCACATCTTTATGACACTTTGACCAATCGTCATTCCAGATTTGTACAAAGTGTTTTTCGGTAAAAGTAGAATCCTCACTACTGTAATCTGTATATTCAGGAATATTTGTAATGTGCAATACACCATAATCATCAAGATCAAAATCTGCAGAATCATAAATATGCTCATCTTCGCCAATACCAGTTTTTGGTACAATTCCCAGATATTCAGTAACCTTTACATCTCCAATGTTAATATATGCTTCATAATAAGTTCCATTATCAACAAAAGGATAATTCCATTCATAATTCATTTTACTTAAATCATCATCGCTGCACCAAACGTTGATTTCATAACCTGTCACAGTGTTTTTCACAAAGTATTGCAAGAATGCTGCCTTTTTGTTTGTAAACAGGGCCTTAGTCTCATCATTTAAAACAAAGTTAATACCTTCATTATCCTCCAGGCTGAAATAAGAAGATGTTTTAGCACACCATCGTGGATAAAGAGTAAGTTCGTTTTCACCAGATTCGTTATAAAGAGGAGTTTTTTCTATTTTTGTATCAGACCAGAAGTCTTTATTTGTGTACCAGCCAACAAAGTCATAATTATCGGAATCGGTGCGGATTGGAGTTGGTAAATCTAGGCTTTCAAAAGAACTATAATGAGTTGGGAATCCTTTTGGTAAAATATAGTTACCCTTGTCAGCATCGTAACCAACATAATTAATAGGGCAAGCCATATTGAGCTTAGTTGAATCAAGGAAGATATCGCCATGGGTCTGACAACCAGGGGCAACTACAATATAAACAGGCACTGTAGAAACCGTTTCCAAAGAATCTGATTTATACACAAACTTTATGCCTAATTTGTACTCACCTGCTGGAACTTTACCGTGGATTTCTGCAAAATCACCAGAATCAGCTTTAATAACAGGATTATAGCGTTCATCTTCAAAAGAAGTTAAAGTTTCCAAATCCTTTACAGAAGCAGAAATTGACCAATACTCACTCTTTGGATAATGAAGATAAATATAATACTCTCCAGGAGCCTCTGAATCCGGGATTCTGTCAAGCTTAAAAGATATAGTTTCTGCGCTTGTTATGTTCTTTGAGCAGCTTCCTGTTAAAACCGGATAACCTTTATACTCATCTGTAATTTCATTGTAGTCCCAGGCAGTTGCAGTAAGAGTTAAATCCCAGTTACCTCTTTTAATACTGAACTCAGAGCCTTTTATAGAATCATAATTATCCCACTGCATTATTTCGGTAAGATTTTTTGAACCATTGAAGTAACCGGTAAGCTTATAAGACAAGAATCTACCACTGTCCTCGCCCGGCACAAAAGCTTCTCGGGCAGCCTTGCTAACATCAAGCTTTACGGTAACATAATCATCTGCCTTATCAACCTGTTTTTCTGTTTGCTGTCCCTGTATTTCCTGTGATTTTAATCCATCATAATTAACATTCTGCTTACAGGAAAATAAAACTGCTGCCAATAATAAAATCGAACTAAATCTTACTAATTTCCTCATTTTTGTATCTCCAATTTATTTTATGATATTGATATAGATTTCAGCATCGTAATAAGTACCATCCTTTTCTTTGACAAAGAAGGAAAGTACATATTTTTTCTGTTCCAGTTTAGCTTTTTCTTCACCAGTAAGCTCATAGCTTGCCGTTCTGGAAACAACTTCATCCTCAAAAGTCCACATGCAGTATTCGTATTCTTCCAGAAGATTAAGAACTGTAAACTTGGTACCATTGTTTTCTGTTGCAGACTGCTCAATTTTAAGCTTTCCTTGTGAATAATCTGATGGCAGCGTTACTTCCAGAACAGGACCATTCGGAACGTTATGCATAGGCTTTCCGTTTTCATTTGCAAGGGTAAGATAAGCGGTTTCTGCATACATATTTCCGTCTGCATCGTGGGCAATAAGGCTCAAAGCATAGAAACCATTGTATTCAAGCGAAGATTTCTTTTCATTTGTAAGAACAAAAGCTTTTTCTGTAGAAAGACGCTCATCTTCATTCAAATAAGAAAGAATCCAGTCATAAGAAGTAAGCTCTATACCCTTTCTTGTAAGTTCACTGTCTTCACAGGCAAACTCAAGTCCCTGGTCGGTATTAGTCTGTGAGATTGAAATATTACCGGTTTTGTATTCAGGTAATTCAACAGAAATATCCAGCTTAAGCGGTTTATAATCCTCGCCATATTTACCGCCATAAAGTGTTACTTTTATATCAGAGATTGTAAAATCTTCATCCAAAGAGTTTGAATCATAGAAGAAATTGAAGCCTGTATTTGCAAAAGAAACCAGACTCTTGTCTTCTGGAACTGTAAGCTCGTAATACAAGAGGAACTTTTCGTCCTTTTTAACATTCAGCTCTGCTTTCTGGCTGTCAAGAACAGTTGTTTTTACAGAATCTTCAATTAATTCGCAGCCTAACTCACCTTCAAAATCTTTTCCAGCTATACCTTCAAAAGTAAAATACAAGGTTTCGCCACTTGCAGGTAAATCTTTAAACAAAATACCGTTTGAACCCTTTGTAAAATCTTTGATTCTGATGTCGCTGCTATAATATGCTCCTTCTTCAGAAACAGCAGTTGAATTGTTCTTTTTCAGATGTAAAACAGGCTTTAAGTAGAAATGCATAGCTTTGGTATTGTCTGATGCCGCAATTGTATTTACTTTATTGCCTGTAAAGCTTTCGTTTGTATAATAACCATCCAATATAAATGAATGGAAGTTATTATTAGTAAGCTGATTAAGCTCATCTGCATCTGGCAGAACAAACTCGTAGCCGCTCTTTGAATAAACATAATAAACACGGTCGCCAATATGAATATTATGTTCAATTCGCGTAAAGTTTGGCTTAAAATTAAACTCAATCGAATATTCATTAAAGGCCATAACTTCATCACAAGCTTCTTTTTCATAAGAAAGATAGAATTGTGTGTCATTTTTATCCCTTGCATCACTTTCTACCATAATATCAAAAGAAACCGATACAGCATCGCCAGCATTAAAACTAATCTCGCTGGATTCCTTTGCAATTACAGCCGGATTGTTTTTGTTAGAACCTGTTGCAAGGACTGCATCAAAAGTACCGTTGAAGGCTGTATTTGCCTTTCCTTTGAAGGTGACTGTAAAACAATCTCCCCGTTTTAATACTTTATTGAAGTCAGGGTAAAGCTTTATTAAATCTCCGCCCCAAGTGTAATTATATTCTCCGCTGGCTTTATCCAGTACATTTTTAGTAAACTCGGCAGCAGGAATCCTTTTCATTATCAGATAAAGCTTACTTGTTTCGCCACCAGCTATAGCAAACTGTCCGGAACCTTTATATAGTGGAAACTGTCTGACTGTATCGTCGGAATTATAAGCTACAGCATCAACACTATAATTTCCTGCTTCCAGTTCAATTTCAATTTTTTCTCCACTTACAGCTTCCTTTTCCATACTGAAATCAGCATTACCGGAAATATTAAGGATAAACCGCAACTTGTTTTTGTTGAGAGAAAGCTTTTGTTCCGAAATAAGCGGGTTTATTTGTGGCAATTGTATGGAAACAGAACCCTTGTCTTTGTTTGCTTGAAATAGATTAGAACAGGATAAAAAAAGAACGCTCAATGCAAAAGCCAGAAACACTTTTGATTTACTCTTCATAACCAACTCCCGATTTTTCAATAATATTTAATGATAAATCAAATATAGGTAAAAATCAAATTTTATTATGAAAGACTGCGCACTGTGTAAGCAGTAAAATGTAATGTCGCCAAAATAAAAGAAAAGGTTTCTTTGAACTGTTATAATTTTGTTACCACACAAAAACCAATAACGGAGGAAAGAAACCTATGAAAACAATAACAGAAAACAGGAAAAAGTTCACCCACTTTAAGTATGAAGATAGACTTGTGCTTGAGTTTTACCTGAAGGGCACAAATCACTTTCCACAAATAACCAATACAGGTGAACTTGCAGCAATTTTTCATAAAAGCAGAC